>TARA_R110000782_G_scaffold1387_3_pt1 | contig 64559 bp, 59 predicted proteins | sample TARA_R110000782 | Tara Oceans TARA_R110000782 (sample SAMEA4397859) | marine metagenome | biome: Polar Biome; feature: [SRF] surface water layer (ENVO:00010504); material: water (ENVO:00002006), including particulate matter (ENVO:01000060) such as... | depth 5 m | reverse complement strand
TTTGGGCAAGACATCAATGTGATCAAAAGAAAAAGATGGATCCTATGAAGGCAGGATTTTGGTCATGTTATTCAAGTGTATTATTCTCAAAACAATTAGGTCTTAAAAGTGACCAACCTTGGTAAAATAAAAGTTGAGTATGAAAAATAACAAATTAGTTGATGTTTCGGCATTAATAGATAAAGACTGCAAATGTAAATCATGTAAGTGCGGTAAAGAATCTTTTGATGATATGATTCAACAGATCGATGACTATACTAAACCATTTACAGAAACTATAATCTCAGATAATGAAGTTATCAGAGAATTTACAACAGGACATCCTAGTCATTTATATAAGTGGCATGCAGATCATGAGGACCGGTTAATTACAGTATTAGAGGATTCTGACTGGAGATTTCAATACGATAACGAACTACCAACACCTCTACTTGTAGGTATAGATATAAAAATACCAACTGGGGTTATTCATAGAATAATACCCGGAACAACATGTCTTAAAATTAAGATATATAAACTGTAAAAAAAATAAAAATTAACATAATGAAAAAATTCATACCAATGTTTGAGCAGTTCGTTAATGAAGCAGTTTCATTTGGGAAAAAAGGAATAAAGGCTAAAGCTAAAGAAAAGGTAGAAATTGCACAATCGGCATATGATAAGTGGGGAAAGAACTATTTAAAAGTCTTAGATGCAATGAAAAAACTAGCAAAAGATGGTAAATTACCAAGTTATAAGGAACATATTAGTGTTCAAGGTGGTGATGCACAGGATGACTATCAGATATTCCAAGGAAGTAACGCTAATCAATTAGCAACAGCAATGGCGAAGGTTATCAAGAAATATAAAAAGAATGAAGTTGAACAATCTTCAACAGGAGCTGCTGGTGGATATTCCGGAAGTATGAAATCTACAGTTGGTGGAAAGATTGAAGGTAAAGCAAATTTCAATAACGGTAGCAAATATAGCTTTTTAATAGGAGTTACTGCAGGTGGGGGAATCAATAGCACGGTTAAGGATAAAATGTTTCAAGAGTTATATGAGTTAATGTTTTTATATGACGAGTTTAACGGAACTGACGGTGGTGTAAGTATTTCTTACAGTTCTGGTACTAACTATGATACTCTTGGATTATCGAATACCTCTTATCAATTTGGGAATGCTACTGCAGATTCTATAAGAGAAATATTAAACAAATAAACTAGATATATAATCTATATAAAAAAAATACAATAAAATGTCAAAATTAAAATCATTTGATCAGTTCTTATCTGAAAGAGATAGAGCTGATGATATCCAACAGGATGTTATCGATATGTCAACACCTGACACGAAAGGTGCAGAGGAAACTGAAAAAGAAGCTGAAGATGTTCAAGGTAATGGAAATGCCGAAGAGGCTAAACCTATTGAAGAATCTGAAGAAGCTGAAGAAGAAGCTGAAGTAGAGGAATCTGAAGAAGAAGCTGAAGAAGAAGCTAAACAGGTTAGTGAAATGTTACAAGAAGTTTACGAAGCTTGTAAAAATGAAGCTAAGGTTTATGAAGATGACGCACACGATGATCATACCGTAGAATCGTATATGATTGAAAATGCAGCATTAATAGCCGCACTTGCTGCAAAATCATTAACTGAAATGAAAGAAGAATATTCAACAGAGGCTTTTGAAGCTGCATGTAATGGAATGATAGAATCTTATACTAAGAAAATGAATGAGATGAAAGAAACTGAATCTTCTGAAGACGCAGGTGCTGTTGAGTAAATAACAACACAATTTATATGGAAGCCCGGTAATTACCGGGCTTTTTTACTTTAGAAACAATATTAATCTAACTTATATAATTACTATAAAATATAATTATGCCTAGAATAAGAATAGAATCAGTTTATATGCAAAATGCATATCAATTTGCGGAATTAAGTTATGCAAACAGGCGTAAGGTCGGTTGTGTTATTGTAAAAGACAAACAAGTAATATCATTCGGTTATAATGGAACTCCACATGGTTTCGATAATGAATGTGAAGAAACAGATACAAGGTATTACGAAAACCCAGACCTTGCTGTCGATTTAGCGGAACAGGGGTATGAATGTAATAATGGCGTTTGCCACAAACATGGTGCAATAACAAAACCTGAAGTTCTGCATGCAGAATCAAATGCAATTATGAAAGTTGCAAAATCAACAATGAGCTGTGATGGTGCAGAATTATATACAACAACATGTCCTTGTTTTGGATGTGCTAAATTAATAATACAAGCCGGAATTACAAAAGTATATTATACAGAAAAATATAGGGATATGGGTGGTATAACACTACTAGAAAAAGCTGGAATCATTGTAGAACAAATAGCAATATAAACATAACCATGAGTATAAATAAAAGATACGTACCTGAATTACTTGATTTACAAAATATTTTAATAGAACAAGGATCAGCTTCTTTTTATAGAACATATTCAAAACCGGATGTTCTAATAGGACCTGTTGATTCTATAAAATTCATTGATATTTTCATGACAGGATATTTAGATTAAACAAAATCACTTTTTATAGTATAACTATTAAATAATATAAAATAATGGCAACAGTGCAGGAAGAAATCAAACAATACCAGTGGATTAAAGGAGATAACTTTGGACTTATAGTAGATGTACTCAGTGAAGATTCTGAGTTTACTAATTTCACAGACGGTACTAAGATATTTAAAACAATACAATCTGAATTTTTAGAGCAAGTAATTGGTGGTGTAATACCATTACCTGGTGCTTTAGGAGTATCTGATTTAACTACAGGTAATCCTATTTTAAAACCTAAGGCAATATCACATACTATGCCGGTTGAACAGAATGAACCTTCAGTACTTGGTAAAATGATATTGAAGATGAGTAAGAAAAACGTAGTAAACGTTCCTATTCAAATCAATCTTAATATTCCAACACCACAGCTCTATTCAATGTTAGGTGAAGGAATGGAATCAGACGATCTTCGTGAAGAAATCATGGAGGTTGCACTTTCCCAAATAGAAATGGATAAATTACAAGACTATATTAAGTCTAATATTACAGCATTCCTATCGGAATACTACTCATAATAAAAAACTGATAAATATTAATATTAACTAATACAACTATAAAATGGCATCAATAGCAAGAAAACAAAGAAGAATGAATTATAGAGACTCTGGTTTCTTAAAGGTTAAGAACATGTACAGTAGATTCTCGCCACAGGGAATTGCATGGTATGCTAAAATGGCAGAAGACGGTGCAGCAGCTAGTGACGCTTATCAGAAGCTTGTAGATGATTCTATAGCAGATCAATTACAAAATAAATTAAATAGATTAAAAGAAACCTGGTCAGGTACTGGTTATAATGCATCTGAAATCAAGAAATTAGAAGAAGCATTTTCAATTACAGTAATCACGGACAAGGAAACATATAGAGCTGATAGAAAATTAGCGAGAAAGTTACAAAAAGAAGCGCAAGCATCTTTATTAGCTAGAGCATCGTAATATGCAACATGTTAAACTGCAATTAGCAGATAATGGTGTTATAAAAAATGTTTTAGATAACAATATAAACGGCGGTGGGGAATCTTATGAATCTACTACCGTTTATGAATTTGATACAGTTTCTAATAAAATTAAATTTATTGAGGAATTATGTATTGATCTTGGATTAGAATTTGGTAATTCAAAATCAAATACACAGATACGAATTAGCTCCGGATGGGGGGAATCTTATATCCCTACTAAAAAGGAAACTGATTTAAAAATAAAAAAGATAGAAGCTCAGTTGAGTATTCTTCGTAATATAAAGAATGGATAGTATTATAGTAGAATGTGTTTGGTATAAATCAAAGCGGGATTTCAATAGATTTATTAGATCTATTGAAGATCCTCAGCTTAGTGTTATCGATTATTCTATTATTACTAATAAGCTAATTAAAGCAGATCCATACGGAGTTGAACCTACTGCTTCAATTATAGGTTTAAATATAATGTCTTCTATTAGAAATGCTGTTTCCTTAGAAAAAAAGATTATAACTACCATCGTATATTCATTTAAAAACCTAAACGAGGATACTGTTGTTAACTTCATAGGTTTAGCCAAATCAAAAACTGATAGGAACTTAACATTTGTTTTAAATATACTTAACATGGACAAGGTTCCTTCTATTGAGATACTTAATAAATTCGACCTTGTTAAATTTGTAGATAATGATTAGACATCGTCTATTTAGTAAAGGGGAATACATTCACGCATTAATTTCTAACTCACGATACTCAAATATCGTGTTTCCTATTAGGGCTATAATCTACGATGTTAAGTTCGATGAAACTATGCCAAAATATCAAATAAGAATTGTAAAATTTTATGATGATATTAATTTTCTAAAAAGGTATTTCTTCGATATGAATTTTGATAAAGATTTTAAAGGAGGTTCTACTAAATTTAGATTTAATAGAGATAATTTTAAAAGCAAAGCAGAACTAGCAAAACATCTAGATACTAATTCGGAAACATATAAAATAGTAGTAGATTCTGTGATGTGTACTAAATCATATAATCAAATACAAAAATTATATATAGACATACAAGATTTCTTAATTGAAAAGGAATTTAGAGAGCTATATGAAAAAGCTACTCGATCTTCATATTCTAAAGGACAGTACTACTATGAGTCTAAAGGAGTATTCGAGGCACATCTTAAAAAATTCTTAGGGGATAGAGAACCTAAATCTAAAGAGTTCTATAACAAACTATTATTTAGACCTGTAGGATCTGACTATGATAACTTGAAATCATAGATAATTAATAGTAATATATATAGTATTAGTCAAAACAATATTATATAATATGTCAAACTTAAATGTAGATGCTGCAGTAAACACACAAGCTAAGAATTTAATAACATCTGTTGAAACAGGCTTTAATTCCGCTAAAGGATTATTTAATGATTTCTTCGATATAGAGGATCCGGTTGGTGTGCAAGCCCAACTTGTAGAGAAACAATCTCAAAATACCCTAAAGTCTAATAAAGAAGTAGATAATAGTTTATCGTTGACTGGTAAATCTGCCAATAAAGTAGATACAGAAAAGTCAATATCAAGTGATGCAGGATTTTATACAGATGAGGTTCAATCAGTAGAACATAAAGATCCTAGGGATAAGAGTGGACAAACATTGATATCTGTTGGTAAAAGACCTTATTCACTATTTAATAAATATTCCCTAGTAAATTTTAGAGGTACTCCTTTAAATGCAGAAGGTATTAGTGGTAAAGCAAAGAGTCCTCACTATAATATAATAGATCCAAAAACTTTGATTAATCCAAGTGCTACTAGGATTATAGATTTAACTTCAGGTACTGTTGGATATCAATATACATATTCAGACTTTGCATTAGCAAAATATTTTGGTAAAATACCAAACAACATGATGGTAACCTTACGTAGGTTTGCATTCCCATGTCCTGATGATGTTATTAGTCCTAAAATTGCTGGAAAGGATGCACCTCAGCCAGATATTGCCCGAGCGATAACATGGTTAGGTGAAGAAACTGGAAATTCTCTTAATGATATTTTAAACTTTTCACATGGATATAATTGGAAGGAAGCTGAGGCAGATACTCAAAAGTTACAATCACAACAAAAAGATGCTTCCGGAACTGCAGGTAAAATTATAAACAACAGCTCAATATTATCAGCAGCTGGAAACGCTGCACAAGGTAGGGACGCTTACGATACTGCTGTTAGAAATGCAAATGCAGGATATGATGCATTTAGTGAAACATATCCCAATCATGTATTCGGACCCCTTAATGTTATAAAGAAAGTTTTACAAAGAGAACAAGGTCTTAATTTTACGCAAGAGTTTACACTTAAGTTTGAATATGAATTGAGAGACTTAGGAGGAGCAAATCCAAAGGTTATTATGTTAGACCAATTATCTAATATATTAGCATTAACTTATAGTAATGCTCCTTTTTGGGGAGGAGACGTAAGGTATATTGGAGATGGTAGTGTTGCAAAACCTTTAGGTGATTTAACTAAATTACAAAATGGAGATTATAAAGGATTCTTAACTTCAGTTGTATCGAGTGTTACTGGTAAAAAGAATGCAGATGGTAGTGTTGGTGGGGCATTAAGTAACTTAGTAGATGGTTTTAAAGATTTTGTTGGTGAAGGAGGTATTGGGAAAACTTTAAATAATATGTTAGGTGGAAGTTTAATGAAAATGTTTAACTCACCTCAAGGCGCACAGGCTGTTAATGCACTTTTAACGGGGGATCCTGTTGGACAATGGCATGTAACCCTAGGTAATCCACTAAACCCTATCGCTGTTATCGGAAATTTAGCATGTACTAATACCGCTGTTAATTTTGAAGGAGCAATGGGAGTTCAAGATTTTCCAGAAAAGATGGTAGTTTCAGTAACTTTAAAACCGGGAAGGCCTAGGGATAAAGCAGAAATTGAATCTATGTTTAATTCAGGTAGGGGTAGATTTTACTTGCAACCTAAGGATGGTACTGCTGATATAAATAATACATTAAATGTAGATCCATATGGTAAAGTTAAAGATGGATCTAAATCAAGCAAATTAGATCCTGCAGCAGTAAGAATAAGAAAAATAGCAAACGGTTAACATGAATTTTAAATCAATAAACGATAAGAAAATTAAAGACAATAAATTAATAATGTCGCAACCTACTTTACTATTTGGTCCAGGTACTGCTACAATGTCAGTATATGAGGTACATTCGGATGAAGTATGTCGTATTGATCTTATTTCTGAAAGGTTTTTTAATTCTCCAGATTATTCTGAGCATATTTTAAAATATAACAATATATCAAATCCATTTTCAATTAACGAAGGTGACATATTAAATATACCAGATATAGAGTCTTCTTTAAAGAATTTCCAACCTATTAAATCAATCGGACAGGGTGCTGACGAAAAAGAACCTTCAATTAGAGATCAATTTATAGATTCTAAAAGATTAACTGTTAAGGATAAAAATAGATTGGAATACTTACAAAAGAAGGCAGATCAAAAGGCAAATGGATCAAAGCAAATACTACCTCCTAATTTATTAAAAGATGGAGATACGAATATAGACATAACTGGAGACACAATCATAATATAAGATGGCATTAAACAGTACAATTTTAACAAGATTAGAACCTACAATAGAATTAGATAAATTAAGATTTAAATCGTATGGCGAGCAGGCAGGTGATAACCCAGGAAATAATCACGGTTCTAGGGCGCTTGGTGTTGAATTTCCGCTTATTATGATTAACAACTATAGATTCGAACAAGAGGACATATCTAGTTTTGAAATATCATTAGAAGGAATAGTACCAACAATATCTTTGACACTTATAGATAGTAAATCGGTTTTCACAGCAGAATCATTTCCAAGAGATGGCGATGTTATTAATGTTAGAATAGCGTCAAAGGCTAAAAATGATTATAAGGATATTAGAATTGATTTCGATATTGATGATGTTGATTCTCCACCTAGGAGTAATTTTCAAAAAGGAACAGGTAGAGGGAAATACTCATTCACAGGTAGGATGAAAATTCCTGGATTATATGCAGAAGATTGTAAAGAGTATGGATTAGGAACTTCAGTAGAACATTTAGAAACAATGGTTACCGATTTAAAAATAGGATTAGCAAGTAATATAGATACTTCGGATGATGCTATGAAAGTAATGACATCGTTTGAACCTATGATAGATACTATTACAGATTTAATAGCACACTCGTATGTTAATGAAGATTCATTCCAAACATTTTCAATAGACCCTTGGTACTATTTAAACTATGTTGATATGAATCTACTTTTAAATGCTGAAGAAAGCTTTGAAGATGCACTAGCCTCAATGGATACCGACTATAACGATACATTAGGCGATGAAGCAACTGAAGCTACTAACGAACAAAAGACTTCTTTAATGCTATCATCGCATTCTAGATTTACCGGAACCAATTTACACATTAATAGATATTCACTTAAGAACAACACTGGTATGTCTGTTAAAAAGAATGGGTATAAACGAATATTACAATTTTTTGATAATGACTCAGAAGAAGGCTTAGTTAGTTTTGATATAGAGCCATTAACATCAACCAAGTTAAAGGATATTGCCGAACCTCTGAAAGGACGTAGGGACGAGGAGAGATATAAAAGTGAAATAAAGTATAAATATATGGGTAGAAGGCACAGTGACCCTGAGACCTCGAATACACATCTAAACTATACGTTTTCAGAATTACACAATAAACAAAACTTAGATGAACTGGATAAAATGTATTTGGAAGTTGAACTTTCAAGTTATAATCCAGCTATAAGAAAATATCAAAGTATACCTATAGCGATATTTGGACAAACTGAAGATCAAATAGGGGCTGATTTTGCTGTTAAAGGAGCTAAAGAAAAAATGGGATTTGATACAAAGGCATCTGCTGATTTAGAAGATGAATTATCTGACAAAACTGCAATTGACGAATTCTTAAGTGGATTTTATATTGTAGGTTCTATTAGATATACGTATAAAAAATCAGAAGGTATTGTAAAACAACACATGAAACTTCTTAGAAGAGAATGGAATAGTCGTATAAATAATATACAGTAAATATAAAAAGAATAGATAACTATATGTCAGATTTTAAAAACACACAAGACTTTAGAAAGAGTAAGCTGTCAAAGCATGCTTATCAAGACCCAACGTATCTATCTTTTGCATTAATGTTTGATTTTGCAGATAGTGCTAATTCACCTTTTTTATCTAAACCAGCAGAAGACTTTTTATTTAAATTAACACAAGGGGCTGAGAATGAATCATCTGAATTCTATAAAGAAAGATTAGAGGCATTGCTAAACTTTAAGAAAGCACTTAAGACTATTAATCAAGATATGCCATGGTATTGGCAAGGACTTAGTGGATTAGAAAAAATTCAACAATATGATCCTCAAAAGCCGTATATAGGTGGACCGGACGCTGTATTAACAATTGAAACTTTAGAATCTTTAAATCTTCCAATTGCAGGTTTAATGCACCTATATCGTAAGGCTGTATTTGACGAAAGAAAGTGGACATATATACTACCAGCAAACTTACGTAAATTTAGAATGTATGTTTATGTTACTGAGGTTAGAAGTATTAGAAACATGAGTAGCCCAAAGGTTAATGGATTTAATAAAGGCGCTCTTAAGGGGTTCCCTGACAATTTCAAGCCTTCAATAGATATTCAAAATAGTAATGATGGTATATCAGGAACCGATGGTAGGCCTTACTTTATGTTTGGTTTAACACATTGCGAATTTGATTTGGCAAGTGGTACTGGATCCTTTGCTGATTTAAAGAAATCTCCAGAAGGACCGGCAACTGGCGAAATAGTATTAAGATATGAAAAACTATATTCTCTAGAAGCAAGAATCCTAAACGGTATAGTCTCAAGTGAATTTAATAAAAACAATATATCACCAGCTCCTGATTCTGAAAATGGAGGACCTGAAACCTTAACTGATTGGGCAAAAGATAAAGCTTTAAAGGCTGGTAAGCAATTCGCAGATAGAGCAGTTACTGATCTTAAGAATGCTGCAAATAACAAAGTACAGGAACTTCAGCAACAGGCCAAGGATGCGACTATCGGTAGATTAAATGCAACCGTTCAAAATGCATATAAAGATTTTGTTAGTGGAATTGATGACGCAATTAAACCATCAAATCAGGCAAGGAATATAAACGCTGCCATCACTGAAAATGTACACGGTGGATTAATAAATCCAGGAAGTACTATAATTAATACATTAAATAACGCAACTGCAAGATCTCTAGGTAACGTACATGAATAGAAACAGTAAAAATAAAGAGCTAGAATCTGACAACCTTAGGGAAACCCATTGGTTGGGAGAGGTTGTATCCAATGAAGATCCTGCTAAATTAGGAAGATGTAAGGTTAAAGTATTTGGTAAATTTGATAAATTAACTGAAGAAGCTATTCCATGGGCAACTCCTATGAACCGAGATCATGTAGGATCTCATTCAATACCGAGAGTTGGAGACATAGTAGCAATTCGTTTTGATAATGGTAATATCTATCACCCAGAATACTGGTTCCAAATTAATCAAAATAAAGAACTTAAAGAAGATATTTTAGATCCTTCAGATGAACCACATAATGTTGTTAGTTTAATATATGATGCTGAAAGAAACATAAGAATATACTCATCAACAGAAGATGGATTGGTAATCTCTAGAGGTTCAGGTGCTAAGGAAAGACCTTTAATCCAAATAGACGAAGAAGGACATATAAAAATATCAACAGACGCGAAAATCTTTTTAGATTCTGGAAACATATTTTTATCAAATGAAGGAGAAGAAGGTGCAGATGAATCTGAACCGGCTGTTAGGGGAGTTTCTTTAGAGAAATGGTTAAATGAACTATTAGACGATTATAAAAGTCACTTTCATCCAACTGGCGTAGGACCATCAGGCCCACCTGCGACACCAACGCCAGTAGTAATAGGCCAGTTGAAAGGGAAGCATATCGATTACCAACAGAAAGATAAATAAGATATATAATTCTATAAAACATATTCAACATGCCAGCAAAGTGGCCTTTATTTATAAATAACGTATCTACTAGACTAGACAGTAGAAGTACTGAAAGCATTCCAAAGTTCGGAGAGTTTTTAGCTGCTGAATATGTTAATGCGGTTGCTACTGCACAGACTCCATTTGGAAATACCCATAATAATACTGGTCAAAAACCAATACTCGAGGAGGGGTTTAAGAAGTCTTTTAAAAAACTATATGAAAATTACGATACTTCCCTAGAGGATAGGAAAACACTCGAGAAGTATAGAGATATGATGGAAGGCTTGCCAGCAGCAGATCTAAGTTTTGACGCAAACTGTGAAATTGAAAATTGGGCATTAGAAAATAGTGATACTCTAGAGAAATTTAGATTCTATCCATTATATGAATCGACATGTCCTGTTCCATATCCTATTGAAGATACCGAGCAAGGAGATTCTTTAGATTTTAATATAATAACAAAGGCATCTTCTGATATTAATTCAGTAACACACAACTACGTAGTTAAATTCATAATATCAAAGTATGATGATGAACAATCATATAAGATAAGATACTCATTAAATGAAGTTGATCAAGAATTAACAACTATAGGAAATGATGGATCATTAACTCTTAAGATACCACAAAATGCAGGCACATACACTTATAATTTTATTGAAATACTAAACAGTAGTGGTAAGGATATTATCAGAACCGTTAATAAATCAAAATCTATAACAATAAGTGACGGTGGAGTCCTTGAAAAATTAAGTGATATTGATAACTTATTACAAGGAGATAATTCAGAATACCCTGATGTTATTAAAAAAGAATCTAGAAATCCAATCCCAACCATGTCAGATGATGAACAAATTGATGCATTGGCATTAAGAGTTCTTGCACAGAATGATGGGAGTAAATACTTTAAAAAATGGGTTTATCGTTTAGGTAATTATGGCCTTTTTCCTAAACTTGGATTAAAAGTTGAAAACAGCATTAAAAAAATGGAGGCCTCCTGGCGAGCAGATGAGAAAAAAGGATTAGCGACAGGTCAAAAGAGGTTTACATTAGAAGCAATACCTTCTATCGAGGTATCAGATACTATAAACCAATACGTTTTTCAAGAAGAACATGAAGATAGGGTAGATGCAATACCCGAGGATATTACCGCTGATTTCATATGCAAATTCATATATGTAAGAAAATACGATGAGTCTACTAATTCAGGAGTTAGTTCTAGATCTCATGGTAGAAAGGTAAAACTATATAAAGAAGAAAAGAAAAGATGGTGGGAACTTCAAATAAAATGGGCAAGATCTAAAGAAGACGAGCTTAAACAGGAACAGGAAGGTGACGGAGTAGATCCATATGATATAATGGCAAGTGCTGTTATTGCATATTGGGCATCAACTACAACACAACCTTTTACGTCATCTCCGCCAGTTGCACCTTGTAATGTGACCGTTCCTTTAGGTGGTATTTATGTACCTATATATTATGGAAGTAAATCTATGTTAGCAGACGATTTAAGAAGAGCGTGGAACAATGGTAAGATTTTTGAAGTACAACCTGCAAATCCAGTAGCATCAAAATTAGTTGCTTCTGCCGTTGCAGTATCATTTGCTAAGCATTTAGCACTATTAAAGTTTTTATATTTAGGAGGGATTACAACACCAGCAGGACCAGTTCCTATGGTTGGTTTCGTACCTATTGCATTTTAAAAAAAGTATATATACATTATAATTATTTACACACAATTACTAACAATTTAAATTAAAAAAAGATGTCACAAGACGTTAAGAGAAAAAGACTTCCGGCAACCAACCCCGAAGTTGAAACTAAAAAAAGAGTAGAGATCGACTTTACTGAATACGCAAATGTTCCACTTTCTGAATTTGACTGGGATGCACATCAAGAAGGATGTCCAAGTCAATCTAGAGTTCACAATGCTAAATTAAAAACACCAAAAGGATGGACTGTATATTCAACAGCACCATATGCACAAGATTTTTTAAACCTGTTAACTGGTTACGAAGAAACAGTAGAAAATGTACAGCAATTAAAAATTGAAAATGGTGGAATTTACGACGGTGTTATAGAAACAGTTAATGAAACATGGGTATCTGTTGATATTGGGTACCGTGAATCTGTATATGTTTCTGTTGTTAAAGAAGAAGCTAGCATTAGAGATCAATTCTTAGTAGGAAACGATGTTAAAATTCAAGTTTTAGAATACGGCGGATCCAAAGGATATGTATTAGGTTCTATTTCAGCAGGAGTTAAAACTGCAGTTGTTGCTGAGATTATGGCTTCTATTGAAGGCGGATCTACAGGATATATGGGTACTGTTACGGAAATGATACCGGGCGGTGGTTATATAGTCGCTATTCAAGGAATTGATTGTTTTATGCCAGGTTCATTAGCAGGGATTAACAAATTAGTAGACTTTGAATCAATAATAGGAACAGATATGTATGTAGTACCTGTTAGTTTTTCAGAAAAAAGAGGAACTATTGTAGTATCACATAGAGAATATCTTAAAGCTATGATTCCATCTAGGATATCAGAATTAAAAGAAAACATTGGAGAAGAACTTACAGGAAATGTAACAGGATCTGCAAAATACGGAGTATTTGTTGAATTCAACGAATGCTTAACGGGAATGATTCACGTTAATGACTTAACACCAGAAATGTTAAAAGCACATAAGGCTAGAGAGATTAAGCCTGGTGTTAGTATATCTTTCAAAATTAAAGAAGTTGTTAGCGATACTAAGATTATATTAACTCAATTAGATCAAGCACCTAGTGTTGACCTATGGGATGGTATTGAAGATCGTATTAAAACTCCTAGTGAAGTAATCGGTACGGTTAGAGCTGTTAAAGATTATGGAATATTTATAGATATTGAGAAAGGAGTTGCAGGATTATTGCATATCTCGGAAATTGAAGATGTTTTAGAAACAACTGATATTAAACCAGGAGATAGCATCACAGTTCAAGTTACACGAATTGATGCAGCTACTCGTAAGATTTTTTTAAAGATTTAATAAGTATATTTTTTAAGTAAACAACCCGAGATTTAATAGTCTCGGGTTTTTTATTGAGATTATCTTAATATAATTAGAATATATAAACTAACTTAAGTTTAATAGATATCTAATATGAACACATTTAACGATTCAAAAATATTAAAGAATGCCTTAGTTGGTGTCGAATTCGAATTTTATTCAAATCTTCCTATCGAAGAAACTGCCAAAAAAATTGGAAGTCTTTTAGATAAAAAGATTCAGGTAGAGACCAAAGCACATAGTGATTTTGAGCCAACTGCTGATCATTTTAAAATTGAACCCGACATGAGCGGTGGTATTAAATTAATGGAATTAGTAACGGGCCCTATGCCTTATTATAATGCAAGGTTACTTATTATTAATGTTTCTAAATGGATAGAGGAAAACGGGTATACTAATGATCGTACTTCAATTCACTTAAACTTATCCTTTGATAAGAATAAAATAGAAAATAAAAATAGAATATCTAAAATGAATGTTCTTAAGTTTATTTTAGACTTTAAAGAAGATCAGGTATTTAAATTCTTTCCAGGAAGAGAAGGATCAGCATATGCTAAATCAGTTAAATTTATATTGCCAAATAAGGATACGTATTTCTTCGATGGCAACACTATTAATCAACAAAACTTTACATATCCAGATTCTAAATATTATGGAATTAACTTTGATAAAAGACACAAGAATTATCTAGAGTTTAGATATATTGGAGGTAAGGATTGGGAGAAGAAGACAACAACAGTATTACACATGTTGGATCAATTCCTAGTACAGCTTTGGAATTCTACTGAATCTACTCAATTTAACAGTCTTAATGCTTTAGAACTAAAGAAAATACTCGCAAAGAATCAAAGAATAATAAGTGCTAGAAAGGATTGGAGATCAATTGAAAAGAACTGGAAGAATATTCAATTTACGGTTGATTTACAAAAACATCCTGAAATATTAGATCTACATTGGTCAAATATAAAAGAACAAGTGATGCGATTATTTACCCATGGGGATATAACTAAAGGTCATATCAATTATGATACTGATACTAGTAAGGTTCAAATAGATGGTGGGGAATTATCATACTGTGTAGAAATATCAGGTTATGATTTTGTAAGTAGTAAAATAAAAGGTGAATTAAAACACTGTGATTTTTTTAGATGTACATTAGATGGATCTGATATATCGGATTGTAATTTTTATGACAATTGCGAGATAATTAGTTCTAAAGTAAAGAATTCATATGTACATCAATCATGTGAGTTAAATGATGTGTATATTTATGGGACAACTGGGATTATGAAAGGTAAGATGACTGGTGGTATATTTAGAGAAGGAAAATACGATAAAAAAACTGCCAAATTTAATGGCACTGAAAAAATACTTTATACAGAAGTATAAAAAATAAATAAGTAGAATGAGTAATATATATTTAGGAGATGAGACTTGGTTAGAAAATCCACAATTCGGTAGTGATTGTTTTAATGAATTCGTAAATGAATTAGCCGAGGAGGTTACAGGATCTTGTATGATTCCAATGAATTTACCAAAAAAGGAAGTTCAAAATATCGTAAAGAGATCTAAGAAATGGTTTTATAAGAATTATGAATATTCAGTTAAAGAAAGTTTCGTGGTATTGCCAGTATCTTTATTTAGTAGTGAATACTTTAAAGCAAATAGAAGCATTACGCTGCCCGGTCCTAATTCAACGACTGGTGGAAACGAGATATTTTCAGTATATGGTGTTTTTGAAACTGGAAGTAGATGGGGAGGTTCTTCAGATATTAATTTCTCACAAGGAGATTTCTCAACTGAGAGAATGATGATGCAAGGAATGTATGGTGGAGCAACAACAGCGGCAGGTGCTGAAAACCTACAATCGTTTGTAATTAATGAAAGTTTTTATGATTTAGCTCGTCAAATTATTGATAATCCTATCTCATTTAATTATACTCAATCAACGCATGAATTAAAATTCACAGGTGGGACTCCTCAAAAGGATGTTATTTTAGAAGTATATGAGACTATTCCAGAATGTGCATTGTTTAGCGATGAGGCATTTTTTAGATACTGTGCTGCTAAAATTAAAATATCATTAGGTCAAAAGTTAGGAATCTTCGGATTCACATTACCTGGAAATATTCAAGTAAATGCTGATTTAATACAAGGTCTTGGTGAATCTGAATTAGAAGCAGTAATAGAAGAAATAAAAAGTGATGAAGGCACCGATTGGATGATGCATTCTTAAAAGTATATATACTACATGGAATTTTACGTAAAAAATGTTGGAGAACCAAACTTTAGCCCTGATAAATTACAGCAAGACGCTGAAATATCAATGCTATTAACTCAAATAGAAACAATTCTTTTCACTAGAAAAGGAGAGGTTTTAAATGATAGTAACTTTGGTGCTAATTTAGAAGATTATGTATATGAATTAAGATATAATGATTATATGTTAAAAAAATCAATACAAGATCAATTAACAGCATATGCTCCATTATCTAATAAGTATAGTGTTAATATAGAAATAGATTACGCAGAAGAAACAGACAGACATGCTGTCTTTTTAGATATTGTAGTTGATGGTAGAATCCAAATGGGTGTTTACGTATAAAATAGAATAAAAATAAAATGGCTGAATTTAAATTTTTAAATACTTCAAGAATTAAAGCAAATGAAATGATCTCTGATACGAGAACATACATTTCACGTTTATATGGAAGAACAAGTGAGTTATATACATCTGCTTCTCCGTTTTCTCAAATCTTAGAAGTATTAACTGAACTAACAAAACTGATATTCTTCTACATTGAAGATTCAACAGTTGAGCAAAATATACTAACTGCTCAAAATCCAGAATCAATATATGGTCTTGCTAGATTAGCAGGTCATGATTCTTTTAGAGGAGCAAGTGCATATGGTGAAATTAAAATAAGATTAAATACGTCAGCTATTGAAACATTATCAGGTGATGCTCTTAATATTATAAAAAATTCTAATATTAAATGTACTGAAAACGGATTAACATACATTTTAAAAACAAACAATGATAAATTTAGAATTGAAAAAAGCAATTCAGAATATATTTACATTCCAGTTGTTCAAGGGGAGATTGAAACGCAAACAGTAACTGCAACTGGTGAAAAATTACAATCATTTAATGTTATAGTTAAAGGTTTAACAGATCATCACTCAACTAGAATAAGTGTTAATAGCGAATTGTGGACTAAGTATGATTCATTATATGATATGAAAGTTGGAACTAAAGGATATTTAGTTAAGACTGGTATTTCAGGTGGATTAGATATTTATTTTGGAAATGGTTCGTTTGGTGAAATTCCAGCTGAAGGTTCTTCTATTAATATAGAATACTTATTAACACAAGGATCTAGAGGAAACTTAACAGGTTCTAAGGATCTTACATTTAAATTTATTAGCGAAGGTTTTGATTCGCTTGGAGAAACATATGATTTAAACGAGCTTTTAGAAGCTTCGTTTACAGCGGCTCCTAAAATGGGAGCAGATAGGGAATCAACAGAATTAACTAAGTTAATAGCTCCTCTACAATCACATTCTTTCGTGCTAGCAACTCCAAATGCATATGAGCATTTTTTATCTAGATATGGTATGTTCTCTTATTTAGATGCATATAACACAACAGAAGATGGATATTTAGATGATGATAATGTTATCTACCTATTTATGTTACCAGATACTGCAAGAAAATTAACAAAAAATAAAGATTATTTTAATTTAGGATTAGATGAATTCTTTTTCTCAAGTGATGAAAAGAATGGCCTCTTAGAATTGTTGGAAAAGAGTGGCCAACAAATGGTCACAACTGAGGTTAAAATAGTAGAGCCTAGTGTTCAAAACTTTAGAATGGATGTTAAGGTAAGATATTTCGAAGGATATAATAAAGCAACAATGTATTCTGAAATTCGTGCAAAGATTTCAGACTATTTAATTAATATAACTAGAAGAGATCGTTTACCAAAATCAGATATCATTGCCTTATTAGAAACAGTAGAGGGTATAGATTCCGTAAATGTTAAATTTACTTCTAAAACAGAAGAAGATGCAAGAAGATTAGGTTATTACATTCTTGAAAAAGTAACAGTAACTCCATCAACTCCGGTATTAGAAGATATTGGAAATGGTAAATCTAAATATGTTTTCTTTAAAAGAACAGTTACAAAACAAAAAATTAACTTTGAACCTAATGCTGCATTACCAGAAGAGGTAATAAACTTAGATTCTTTTGGAGATATTATTTTAGAAAAAGAAGAAGTTGCTCTTTTTAGAGGAGGTTGGGTAGATAGAGATAACATTGCTGTTTTAGACGATGCTAAGATGGGAGAAATGGCCGCACTATCAATTTACTTTGATGAGCCTGCTGTGCCAAACACTGTGTTTTCTAAAATACAAGCTAAAAATAGAAAAGCATTATAATGGCTTCACTTATTCAAAATTTATTTAAGAGTAGACAAAGAAGAGATTCAGACGTACGTAAGACTGCAGTTGATGATCGAAAAAACTTAGGTAATGACTATAGTCAGAACGTTTTAAGAAAATCAATGTCCGCTTATATCTTTAGAAACAACGCAATGAATGATTTTGTGATATTGATTCAAAAGGTGTTCTCAGACTTAATTAATTCAGTTTCTTATTTAAAAGGATTCAAGTCATATACAACTAAAAAAGAAGATAAAAGATTCAGATAATGGCATACAATAATCTAAGATTTTTTGATAGTGATTCTAATGATTTAAATTTAGTCTTTAATACAGACTTAGATTTATGGCAAGGGGTTGCATATCTTCCACTAGTTTCAACAGGATTATATGAGACATTAACTCTCCATATTTTAGAGAATGTTGAAGGACGGTTGTTAGAAGACTTATACGTGACTCCAATTGCCGAAGTAGTTGGCGACGTTTCTTTTAAGTTTAGATTTTCAAATGACTATAATACAAGCGAAGATATATTTTTATATAGTGCTAAATCAAACGATGGCGAAATACTAGTACAAAGAGATTTAGAACAGACTGCTGCATTATTAGATAATAGTATTGAGGTAAGTTATAATACAGATACTGATAAAAAAGTAGTAACTGCAAGTTTAAAAGCAAGACCTATAATGGTGCGTGCTGCTTTAAATTCTGAAGTTGAAGGATTTCACGTTAGGCCTCTTTCAATTATAGAAGTTGTTGATGGCGTAGAAACTAGAGAGATTGCAAGAATTAAAGTATACGGTGAAGTTGAAGGAGAAGATGAAAGATTAAAAACCTTACTAACGAATATTGGTATGAATCTTGATGATTTAGACTATTTCATATTTAAGGATTCAAACATCAACGAGCAATCACCTGATCACATCCTACTTAATCAAAAGAAAAAAGAGCTATTATTACAGGCTTCGCAGATAAAGCCCTTTATAGGGACTTATAAAGCCTTGTTAAATGCAGTTGATTTCTTTGGATACGATAAAGTAACATTAAAGGAATATTGGTTAAACATAAATGAACAAAGTGAAAACTTTGGTAAATTAAAAGCGGTTGCAGTTCCTAATCAAGATGTCGTTGGCTTTTTAGCTAATAAAAATAAAACAGCAGACCTACCAAATTCAAATCAAAAGAAAACTTCAAGGTTCTCTTTAGTATACAGATTAAATACACCAACTGGTAAACAAGATGAATGGGATTTACCTATTGTTGAAGAAACTTTAGATTATTCACCAGATGAAGTATTAATCAAATTATATGGATTAAAAAATAAATTACAAAAAGAATACCTACCACTACAGGCTAAAATTGTAGATATTACAGGGGAAGGAGATTACTTCTCTCAGTTTAATCAAAATGTTTGGAATAACCAACATAATATTAAAGCACAGGATGCTGGTAGAGAATATACAGTAGAAAAGGTTCCAGCACTTAGAGATGTGTTTATGGAGGATCTTCGTTTAGTTGATTATAGACTTACAGGTTTTAATCAAGACTTTGAAGCAATACCTGCAATTGATAAATTAGAAATTTGCAATTCAATCGAAACATTCTACACAGAATACTACGATAGTAAATTAGATACGTTTAATACACTTGATGGAATTCCAATTGGAGCTCCTATCTCATTACATATTGAAGAAGGATTAGAAGACTCATGGGATTTTGCAGATTTTACATGGGAGGACGCTGGGGATGAATATTCGGGTAAGGGAGTTTATAACTTCTCAACCGATTTCTCAACAGATCCTGAAGCTACATTTGCATATTTTAAAACGTTAGAAGATAATGGTAACAAATTATTAAACTGGGAAGATTGGTGGCACAGAGGTATTTATGAAATAGAATGGAAATTAATAGGACCTAATGGTTACAACAGATCTTTCAGAGGTCCTGTTTATGAATACAACCATTTCCCATTAACATTGCCATACGTTGGATCTTATACTGTCGAAGCAAGAGCTCATGATTTATATAACGTAACAAGTACTAGAATTCAAAAAGATTGGATTGAAGTTAAAAATAAAAACGTTGAATTTTATGGACTTACATCACTAGCTCCTAAGAAATTAGATTGGCAAGAATATGTATATTCGTGGAATAAGTCAGGATCTGACTGGGATTGTTCTAGAGAAAACATACTACCAGTATCAGATACAATTGGTACTTATTATTTAACAATGGATAGAGCAAATTACGTGCAAGACCCTGAAGAAAATGGATTAGAATTCTCAACAGTTAGAAGATATCAAGATTCTACACCAGGGGGTACTGGATTTAAAGAAACATCAGGTCCTTATCAATGGTCAGCTTTAGATAATCACGTATGGGACGATGGTCCTGAAGTAACTTGGAAAATGACTAGAATCGGTTCAGATATTAATTCATCTTTTCAGATATGGGCATTACCTAATAATCAATGGATTAATATTACACAAAAAGATCCAGGAACTGGTTTAATCTCAAGGGATAGTTATCAAATAGTAAATACAATTCCACCAACATCATATGCTACATCACAATGGCAGTTAATTGCAGATGAACTTAATAGTTTAGATTCTAACGAACATCCTATTTTAAGTAAATTTAATTTTAATCCAATATTTAAAGATATAGCCCCCTTTGATGTCGATGGAGATTCAGTACCTTTCCCGAATAATAATGAAGATCAGTTATTATATATACTATCAGTAGCTAAAGAGCCTGCAAGGACATATGATTTTAAAGAAGTTTGGATGAGCCAAATAGAAAATAGCTCGCCATATACGTCAGCTGTTCGTGAAAAAATAAACTTTGTAAGTTACAATCCAGGTTTCGATGATACATATATTATTAACGGATTAGTAGACTTACATAAATTAAATCACGTGACATTTTCATATGATTTAACTAATATGCCGGGAATAGTTTCACAAAACTGGAAGGTGACAAATAATACGTTAAATATCGATGATATATATTATAGTAATCAAGTATTAACTCATCTGTTTAAAGACAAAGGATATTACACAGTACAGTTAGAAATACGAGATTCAAACGGAAATAAGAATACAATAACGAAAAACATATTAAACATTATTTAAAATGGCAAGTATCACAACACTTTTAGGAACGGACAGCTTAGCATCATCAAGAATAGTCTTAAACGACAATTTTGCATCTATCAACGATGACTTAATTGAAGTTAGAGATTTATTAGATGTTAACTCGCAGACATTAACCTTAACAGGGGATGTTAATGCAAAACAATTAAATTTAAAAAACGGAGGAGTTAACTTATTTACAGTTAACACTTCAGATATTACAGCTTCTTTACCATTAACAATGGAAGCAGCGGCAATATTAGAATCAAGTCTACAAAAAGCATCTTCTGCGGTATCAGTAATGCCTAGCGCAAATGAATATGCTAAATCAGTATACTTATTAGATTCTACTGTTTTAACAGGAATTAACGTAGTAGCTGCAGGTAACGACGGACAGGAAGTAACATTGATTGCAAGTGCAGGATCAATTGATATTTCTCCTAGTAATATTGCAGGAGTAACTGCATTGACTATCGCTATGAACGGAACATTAACTCTTGGATTTTACAGTGGGGAATGGTATGTTAGGTCATACTTTAACTCTACAGTAACAGTTTAAAAAATATTTAATAAATAAATGGCTACACCATTAATTAGAATTCCACAGGAACAAGGGGGAACGATGTATGCATTTTCTAGCGCAGCTAGAGATCTTACACGTGCTTATTATAATCCGGATGTCGTATTTGAGTATTCAAAATTCGCTCTATTAGATATACCAGTGGTTGCAGAACCTACTACCGGAAGTACAAATAATTACATTCAATTTAGTAATTTATACGAAGGTGGTCCAGTATCTGGAGGTGGTGTTGCACCGAACTATAGTGATATATTGCCTGACGATAATGCCAATCGTCACTTTGCACAAACTTTTCAAAATTACGCTCTAAATTTAGAGAACTTTATATTATCGGATGATGACTTTGATGAATCTATATATGCATCAGATTCTGAAAAAATCTTTTTTAAATGGTTAAACCACATTGGTGCATTTAGAACAAAACCAGCTACTTCACAAGAAGTTATTAATGGAATTTCAGCAGTTGTTGAGGAAGATGATTCAGTTCAAACAGGTTCTGAATATAGTAAAGTAGTAAAATATTTAGGAAACATAGATGTTTCTAACGATAAAAACTACAATGGAGATACTTACAATGAAGTATTTGTAAATGTACCTTCTTCCGTAGGTTATACGCCGACAGTGTTATTTAAATCTTCGGACTATAATACGACAGATACAACATATCAACCAACTTCTGAAATTAATGGAAGAGCTGGACAGGTACATCCTGACGCGAACATAAACTTAGAATCGTTAGCAGACAGCGCCGATGGTACTATTAATATAAATCCTAACAATTCATATAACTATGGAATTGATTGGGAATCTGGACATTACTCTAAAATAGCAACAGACGCTAAATTAAATAATCTAATAGATTATGCAAAAAGAGGTGGAGATTTTAGATTTAATGCAATAGCAGTTTATTATGATGTTTATTCCAAGTCAAATCCACTTAATAAATCAACAAACCTATACGGTGTAATACTTTTAGATAACTGGAAATATGATCCTTCAAATACAGGATGGGCTATTCCAGAATTATCTAAGAATAAACCAAATGAAGTTACCGGATTAAATGGTAATGCATTCGCTTTAAAATTAAATGTTAAATTTAATTCATCACTAGATAATGTTGGAATCGAAAAGAACATTAATGATTACTCTACGTTTTCGATGGATATATTCTTTGATTCAACATCTGCATTGGAAAATGCAGCCAAGGTATTAGCAGATGCAACACACCGTCATAATAAAATAAACGATAGATTAAATGATCTAGAAAATTTATTTTTAACTTCTGTAGATACTAATGTATCAAGTAAGTTAGCTGAATTAGAAGCTTCTATAGAAAATGCTTCTTTAAATTATAAAAATGCTAGCTCTGTTTTAGATATGATTTCTTCAACTAATAAAAGATTAAATCAAATAATAAATGGAGAAATACCAACTGAGATTCAATATAACACTGATGTTATTAAAGCTGGTCAAGGTATGACTGTTGATAAGTCTAATAAGGGTAAAATAAAAATACATAATTCAAATTATGGATATGTATTAAATGAAGTGCATGAATATGATTATACTTCTAATACGGTACTAGATAAAATAGACTCTTCAAATCAATTAAATCCTCTCTTTTTCACATCACGTGGAATTTGGACAAGAATTAAAGAATATGAAAACCTAGTAAGAATTTATTTAGAACAAAATACGTTCTCTAGTAATTTTAATATATACTTAGACGATAGTAGTAAATCATTCAAGCTGGGTCAAACCATTAAGCTTGTTTTTAGAACCTCCGTTGGAGATTTAGATAATAAAAATATTAACATATACGCTGATAAAAAGAATGGATGGATCCTTAAAGGAACGATCAATACGACCGACCTGTTAAGTACTAAACCATACGTCGAATTAATATGCGTAGACGAAATAAACAAGACATTCGAACTTGACATTATAAGATAATATGAGTGCTACAAATTCAATATCACAATTACTTGAACAGTTTCTAGAATTAAATACTAATTCATTAGAAACTTTCAACCGTATCAATGAAGCAATTTCAACCGACAAGAAGACGGTAACTATTGATCTATACGATCCAGCTAACGGCGGCGTAAAATCAGTACAGATTCCTGCGTTTGGTTATTTAAAAAGAGAGATTGAAAGATTAGATACTAACTTATCATCAATATCTGATGTTGAGACGAATGGATCAACTGTTAGATTAAAGGACGGTACTTATAGAAAATTGTTTACTTCAAAACTTAAAGGACCTTCTAAGCCAATTACATCTTTAGCAGCCCCTACTAAATTCAATTCAAAGTTAAATGAATTTTTTGAAGATTTCTTAAATCCTTTATTAACTATCAAATTAGATGTTAGTGGGCAAATTCCAGTAGAAACAGAAAAGGTTTATATTGAAAGATATATCTTTGATTCACAAGATCCAGTTTCAATTGATCAATTTGATGAAAAGTATAAAGGTTCTAATGAAATAACTAAAATGGGTTTAGAATCTGATATTGTTGAGGATTTTTTAAAATACCATATAGATGTTGATGTAATTGATATGCCAATAAGAACTATACAGTATAGCGGTGCATTTGATGTTACTAAAATAACTAATGAGCAGAGATCGCAGGTTGTTGACGGTGTCACTCAAACAAAAACTATTAAATTATTCACTCTTGATAAATTAAGCTACTCAGATGCTTCTAAAACACTTAAGGAAACTGAAGTACTTAAAGTTAGCGATTCATTAATTGTAAACTCAGGTGAATATAGAACAAGATACATTATTAAATCAATTGATAATTCTACTTCACAAATTGAGTTAGAATTAATCGAAGGATATGAGGCTATTAAGACTGGAGCACAGTCATTGACAGTATATAGAGAAATTGATAAAAATTTAAACATTGAGATAAACGTTGGATTTGATGAAAGACAAATAATATTTATTAAGCCAGTCGATCCAATATCAAACATAAAGGCTGATGATTTTTCTCCAGGTATTGCATTTTATTCAAATGAATTAAAAATAGACGGAGCTGGAGGAACAACTCAAAACCTTTCTGAATATTATAAAACTGAAGTTTCTGATTTTGGACAATTTATAAAAGCGTTAAGCGTTGATTATATCCCGCCATCTAGTGTGGGTATCTCTCCAATAGCGCCTGTTTTAAATGCAGCTGATTTAAAAGTAATTCAAATCAATAAACACTTAACAGATAATACAACTACTAAAAAGATTAAACAATTAAAATCAGATAAATTATCTTCTGAACAGAGTTTAAAGAATTTAGATGAATCAATCAAACAGAAAAAAACTTTATTAAATACTAAAAAGTTTAATTCTAAGATAGAAAGAGATAACCAAAGAAATGAATATTCTGCATTAGTAAATGACAGATCTTCAGAGTCTAAATTGTACTCTTCAATTATTTCTGAAATTAAAGCATCTGCAGAATCTTCTGATTTAACGGGAGTATCTCCTAAGTTTAGAGTAAGAGGTTTTTACCCAATACCTGAGCCTAGAAAAATAGGTGATGAAATTTCACAAGAAGTCGTACAATTTAAAATTAGATACAGATACGTTTCAACGAGTGGAAAGACAAGTCAAGTGGATCAAATACCATTCGAAGATACAACTAACAATTCTAGTAAAACTGCTGCATTTTCAAACTGGGTAGAAATAGACGGACCTGTTAGGAAAAGAGAAAAGCAAGCAGATACTGGTAAATACAAATGGATTACTGAAAATGAAGAAGATGCACAGGCAGTAAACTTTAATTCTTTAGATCTTCCAATAAGCTCAGGAGAAGTTATTGAGATTATGGTAAAATCTATATCAGAAGCTGGGTATCCTGCAAATCCACTAACAAGTGAATGGTCTTCTATTACTAAGATAGAATTTCCAGAAGGAGAGCTAGCAACGGACTCTTTAGCGAACTTAGTTACATCAAATGAGTTAGATGCTTTAAAGGTATCTATTAATGCTGATTTAGAAACTGCAGGATTATTTCAACATATTGAAGATTCTTTTCAAAATAATGATAAGTACTTTGCACATAACGCAAACACGGTAGCATCAGGATTTACAACAGCTGAACAATCTACATTATCAGTTTATGATAAGTTATTAGAATTAACAAACGAAATTGGAAGATTAAGAGCTGAAATAGATGGAACAATAGGAGAGCTATTAGTACAAATAATTGATGAAGAAGGAAATGTAACGCCTATAAGTAATAATCAAACAATAAAATTATTTGCAGGATATTATGTTAATGAATTACCAGAAACTAATTACAAAGGACATATTGTAACTAAGAACTTTAAAATAAATCTATCTAACTCCAAGGCAAGTGCATTAGAGTTAATTGCTAGAACTATTGGAGATACTAGATTACCAGCTTACAGTTCTTCACAAACTGCAGTGTTTGGTTTAAAATCAAATGCAGTTGATCCTTTATATGCTAATAACGATTATTACACGAATGAAGCTAAGTACGATTTAGTTCCAGTTGTTTATCAAAATTTAGACGCAGGTGACGACGGGGTACATTTTAATAGTAGCCCTAATCAATCTTCTCAATTAAGAGGTCAATTTGCTTATTCAAGATTTAAAAATATAGCTAATGATAGAGGATTATACATATCTGAAGATTTAGGAAATGCACCAATAGCAAATGGAGATATTGATTATGCAGACCAATCTGGATATGATAGATACGAATATGGAATATCAAATGCGTATTTAATAGGAGATGTTACTGAAGATGTAGGAGGGGAAGGTTCTAAAAACTTTTCTTCGGCAACATTTTCTCCGAGAACACCAACAAACCTATCAACTGATTTTATTTGGAATGGTGGTAATGGATCATCGTCCGGTTTAATTAGTGAAAGTGTAATAGGTAGTGCATTATATGATAATTCAATATTAATACACGGAGATCACCCTTTAGTTAGCGGAGGATCAAATGCATTAGATATACAGTCAAACGGATTAGTTGGATTACCAAAAACAACACCGTTAAGATCTACTGATTTATTTGGAAAACAACAAACACCTTTTAAATTATCACTAGCAGTTAATAATTCAGGTACTTTCGGGTATAGAAAATCTCTTAAAAATTCATTTGAACCAAATGATCAATACTTATTAGGTGGACACTCATGTGGATCATTTTTGTTTATATCTCCATTAGACTCTGATTCTTTAATAGTAGATGCAAGTAATAAAAGTGGTAAAAAAACAATCCCTGGAAACAGTGCAACATCTATTACTATAGATTTAGTGTTTCAATATAGAATGACAGATTACTACGGAGTATCTAACAGTAATGGTATTGATAATAGTACAGGTAGGGTCGGTGGAGTAATTAGTAACACGTTTAGTAACTTAACATATTCTAAAAAAATAGGAGTAGATATTTTAGATTCTAATGATCAAGATTTTAAGTTTGATGTTGAAGTTTATTCTAAATATAGAACAACCGGTAAGAACATAAATTCTATCACATCATCAATGCTTACTAACTATAATGATAACGGTGGAAGCTTAAGAAATAAGACTGATTATTTTAACGGAGCCGGAATTGATTTTTCTAAACCAACTCTTATAAGTGAGTAGCATTTATAGTACATGACAACCTAACGGCCTCTAAATAATATAGATATATAATATAAATAAAAAGAGGTCCGATAGATGGCAATAAACTATAAAATTGAAAACGATAATTTAGAGAAGAAGTCCTTCGCTTTATTAAGAACCAATCCTAAATTAACTAGTAATATCAAATTAATAGTTAACTCAATAGGGGACATGTTTTTAGGAGCGTTTAAGGCAAGCAAATCTTTATCTAAAGTAAAATATCAAAAATTCGAACTTAATAAAGATGGATCTTATTCGAACGACGTATCTCGTTTTTTTAAAGAGATTCCAGTTAATGAAAGATATCAAATACTTAAGAAACGATCAGATCTTACTACATATTCTGATTATGCTTTTCAATACGAACAACAGTATAATTCAGGTGCAAGTTTTAATTCAACAAAACTTTATGATGAACAATATAAAGTGTTCGCACCTATATGGTTAGATAGACAGATACCTAAGAATTTTATAGTATATCGTGTCCTTGACGTAGACTACAAAGAACAATATACTGAAGACACATTAGGTCAAAACTCTAGAATTTTAGAGCTATTAAAAAATGCAACAATAATTAAAACATTTGATCTTACTGAAAAATCAAAGGTAGGTAAGTACTTGCATAATCATGTATATGATAAAGGTGTTCCAGTATCTTGTATTAATTTTAACTTCGGGGAAGAAGGGGCAACTGAATTTAAAGGAATAGATACAGTGAATGGCGGATTTGCTAATAAGAAAGAATTTTTAGCAGGTGATTATATTAGAAAGGATAATCCTGAAATATATGCAAATGAATTATTAAGTAGTGGGTTTGAAAGACATGGTCTAATTTCTGCTAATTTAATAAATATGGAATTTATGTTTGATGATACAACTGCATCTAATTATGAAATATACAGATATTTTGGATTATATGTTGATGATATAGAGGAAGGATCTTTTAATGTAGATACTATATCTAAATCCGGTATTATAAGTATTAAGCCTGAAACAACTACCACTAATTACGATTTGTCAGCAACCTCATTATACGACGAGGATATGTTACCTAATACAAGTGACTTGGAACTTCCAATGTTATCATATGTCAAATTAGGTGAAGGCCATTATACTAATATAATAAATAACAGGCCATTCGCAGATTTAAAATTACCGGTATCAATAAATGGGAATATAATAAAGCCAGATGATTTTACAATAATTCCTAATAAATTACCGATATCGCAGACTAATATATCTAATAAAGGTTTTATTAAATTTGAAATAACTGAAATTCCTAACTTAAATGATAGATTTTATATTGGGGATAAAACAGAAATTGAAATAGCATCAAATAGCTTATTTGATTTTACATGTATTGCAGATCCTACATTACAACAAGGTACTTTCAGTAATAATAAATTTTCAACGCAAGGTAACTTAAGTCAAATTGCAATTGCTATTAGTAGATTAATTACAAAAATAACTACGTATGATTGTACCTCTGATGGACCTAGTATAATTATTGAAGACTATGCAGCAGGTAGCGGTAGAAAAAGAATGTCGTTTGGTATATTAAAATTAAACGTGACCGATTTTATTAAAGTTGTCACAGGTTCATTTAATACAATAGGACTTGATGATTCTCAATTTAATGATTGGAATTTATATACGGCAGACGGAGGGTCTAAAGTAGGTGCCTCGTTTTTAGTTAAATCTGAAGATTTAGCAAATGTATCAATCGGGCAATATATTAAAGAAATAAATTTAAATAAATTTAATAAAATAACTAATATAGTTAAAGATCCTAAAGATCAATTAGCATATAGAATAATATTACAAAAGACATTTAAAATACCAAATGATAATATAGTACAACTATATGAAAAGTTTAGACCGAGTTTTGGTAAGTTTAGCGCATATGATATAAAAGATTTTGATTTTGATTTTTATAGTACTTCAAATTCCGATATAGGAGAATTGCAAATTGAATTAGAAACTGAAATAGGTAAAGAAGAACAGAATAAACAATATTTATTAAATTACCCTAATGCGTTAGATATTGAATTACCACATCCTTCGACATACCTTACTAAATTTGATAAATTAATGCCTGTTTTAGATGCAGAAGATGTTGATACCGATAACAATCAAAATACTATAAATTCAGAGTACGACAGATTATCTGAGAATTCACTAAAAGATACAGCTCTTAAGAGCAGGATAGTTCCATCTATTATGAAATTTGCATTAAAGAATGGAACAAATGCTAGAAATTTACCATATGTTTTAAATGTTAACGAGGCATTTGGTTCAGATAACTTATCACCTAATATCGTTTTAGATGGAGGTAGGAATAGCAATAATTTAAATATGGAACATTTCCATTTTAATAAAATAACTGATTATATATACCAGCATCCATATTCTGGGAGTCTTAAATCATACACTGATTTTAATAGTGCCGGGGGAATATCAACAGAGGCTCTTAAATCTGTAGATGTTGATTATTTTAAAATTCATTTTAAGTGGAGTGGTTTATTTAAACCAACTAGTGGATTATTCGGATGGATTGATGATAATGATTCTAACTTGTTTACTAAATTTGGAAACGCAATAGGAAACTTAGATGCTAGTACTATTTTTAGAGGTCTTAGATATGTTTATAAAAAGAGAAAGGAAGATGTCAGTCCTAATCCTACTGAATTCATACAAGGTACTGAGGTTAATGATTATAAATTTGGGGTAATATTAAATTACAACAATAATCAGTCAGAGAATAGTGTAGGATATACTGTAATAAAAAATGATGTATTTAAGTTTATATGTGTTGTTTTAGATTTAAATGTTGTAATTAATGATATTATAACTTTATCTAGATCAATATCATATAATGCGTGTGATATTACATACCAGCATAAGATAGTTGATTCTACAATACCATTTGATTTAGATTTTTCTAAAACGGACTGGTCTTCTAGTGAACCTTCAGTATACGCATTAGACGTTAACGGAAATGTAGGAACATTCACATCAAGCATAAAGCCGATAGGTAATGGTAGTTATTCTTGGATTTATTTTGAAATATCTGGAAATATCTATGGTTTTAAAGTAGTTAGGGTTGTAAGTAATACTGAAATTATCGTATTAGGAAAACCTGAACAATTTAGTGAAGAAAACGGAGTATCATCCGGTATAACAATACCAGATAACGTGATTGCATCTATTCCACCTGATCAAGTATTTAAGTATTGGAGAACAGGCGATGGTGGATGGAAGAGTTTGTTTGAAGAAATAGTATCTTATAAATATGCTAATAGATTTAATAAATTTGGGAAAATAGATTATATAACAATAGATGAAACAGGAGAAACCTTAAATGATTTTGTACTTCAGATTGAAGATGGTGTAGATTTTGTAAAACCTTCAGTACTATCGACGTCAGCTGATAGCGATAAACCAAAGGCATATCAAATAGTATCGGGTGAGATTGGTAAGGTAATTAATACAAGAGAAGATGGTGGATATTATACATTATTAAGAAGATTCAATGGTGATTATAATCCTATTTTCAAAGATTGCGTTGGTTTTACTGATGTATATAACGAACAAAGTATATTTATTCCTGAGGTTGGAGATACAACTGCACAGCCGTTTGTTGAAACATATTATTACGGAATAGGATCGGGCACAGGTGCAGGTTATGCTAGAAGCGATATGGATGTTAGAAAATATTTAATATATTCTAAATTTAAAAATACTGGAATTTCATTTGGATCATTTAAAAATACTAATGATGATTATGGATTTATTAAAAACATGTATTATCATAAAGTTAATGATGAAAACTCTAAAAACTTATTAAAACTTTCTGAAACATCAGATAAATTACCTCTATATCCTTTAATAGGTGAGATAGGGATTGAAAAAACTGATTTTAATGTATTTAAATCTAAATATAGTAAAAATTATTATATTAAATCAACACCAGGTGGTAATTTCACAAGAACATTTGGAACTTTAAATCCTATCGAAGAAAAGTCGTTCATGGTTTCAACAATAATGAAAGTTAAAGATGAATATGATTTAACTAACTTTAATTCAACTTTAGAAACTAGTATTGATTCTCTAGATTCTATTAGATTTAATAAATTAAATAAATCAGCAATACATTGGTTAGAAAATGATTCTGAAATTATTGCAGACTTTTATTTACCAAAATCAATATACAATGAATTAATAGAGGATGGTATTTTATCTAAATTTAGTAAGTACGTGGATGCAGGAAAATCGTTTGGTGATAAATCATCTATTGAAGACGATTTAGAAATATATGTATACAAAAATATTATTAATAGATTTATAATTGATAGTATAGAAATTTATGGAATTTCAGGAAAAAACATAGAGACTGCGTTCGTACCTGTTAATTCACCAGAAGAAATAACAATAGGTGGATATACACAACAAACTAATTTCGACATACAAGGTTATCAAAATGACGGCCTGAGTTTTAGACTAATATATAATAAAAAACCAGGCTATAAATATAATTTAAAGCTACATATCAAAATACAAGCATAAATTAATGTTAAATATTAAAGAGATATTCAAAAGTGACTTAGATCCAAACAGCCTTAATTGGTGGGCATTGGATAAAATTGATAAGATTAATTTTAACTTTAATCAATTAGAGAAAGGTGGATCATATGGACCAACTGGTTCGCAAGGTACTGACGGAACAACAGGAGTGGCAGGATCGCAGGGAATATCCGGAAATAAGGGCGCTACAGGACCTCAAGGAACTGAAGGTCTTAGTGGTAAGTTTACATGGAATATAAATGTAGCAGCGGGAAATGCTACAATAAATCCAAAATATCAAGATACTGCAGAGTATTCATCTATTGCTTTAGTAACAGGTGCGATTACAGGGAGTCCTGAATATGATACCGCAATAAGTGATGATAGAACCCCCGCAGTTTTCATAGGAAATTCTGAAAAAAATATCTTTGAACTTGCAAATGATTCTAGAAGAATGTCATGGGACATTAGTCAAGCTGCTTCAGCTCAACATGAAGCTGATCTGAATATCGGTAAACTAGAAACTGTGTCACAGGCTACATTAACAATAGATGAACCAGTTAATTATAAGAGACTTTACAAAGATACTGAAGGTAATAACCTACTAGAAGTTATAAACGAAAGTAATGAACAGTTAATTAAAGTTTATGTTAATTCTGAAATTGACAAAGACATTGAGGCGGTTGGTGATTTTTCATATAATAAAAATGCATCAGAGAATAAAGTTCTAGTTTCAAAAGATACTGATGGTAACTCAGAATGGAAAAATAGATTTGAAGTATTTAGTGCATTGCCGAGAGGGTCTTTTGTTTCTATTAGAGAAGAGGATTTTAATAGTAATAATTTTCATATATTAGATGGTTCAGAAATAGGATCAGACGGATATTTAAAAATAGGATATGGTCGTGGAAAAGCAGGAACTATGTTTGAAGGATGGTATATATCAAATGGCCAAAAATGGACTGATAGTGTACTTCAATTCGAGGTACCTGACTTAAATTCTTTTAATTATGAGATATCTAATACAAATGGTTCCAATGTTGACTATGAAGGTCCTGAAATAGATCTTATTGTTACAAGTTTAAATCCTGTTATAATTGCAGGTAGTAATACAAGATCTGATGCAGTTTATAACAATACAACATTAGAATATGACGTAGTTCAAACGGTTGAAGTAGCTGATGATTCTTTATCCCTACCGACTGCCTCGGGAACTTCGGATTTAGCTATTAAACGAAATGTAAATATAATTAAGCTTGGTGAAGCTTCCTTATACTGGCTGACAGATCCTTCTCAAGGTGCAATAATACCAACTCAAATAATACTAACAGAAGTTGCTAATACATATCAAGAAGCATGTGCTGCGGCATTAAAAACATACCTATGGACGGGTAGCAATTGGATTAATGGTCCTTTAGGAACATTATACAGTAATAGTAACGGATTTGTAGGTGCATCTCCTATTGCAGGCTGGTATCAAAGAGAAGATCTTTCTAGATACTGGACTGGATCTGATTGGGCACCAATAGATTTTGCATGCCCTACAGTATACTTAAAGAATTTAGTAGTTAGATCATCTGTGATAGATGTAGATTTAAATGGACAGTCACTACCAGCAGGTGTTAATGAGGTTGCACACAATATAGACACCCCATTATTTAAAGACGCAACGACAATAACAATAGGATCTAGTGGATCAGTTCCAAATGCCGGGTGGATTAGAGAGTTTGGAAGTGGAGTTAATACATATAGAAGATACTGGAATGGAAATACCTTTACTGGTGTTTCAATCGATAAATTATATGTTACTATAAAGTCTGGTCCTATAGGTGCAACTGCTCTTAATAATTCAGGAGCATGTAGTACTACATTCGTAGATAATATTACGTTATTTTTTGGTAGAAATACTAACCCATTAAATGATAGTCCAATGCCATTTTGGAATTTGGACAGAGTATATAACACGTTATCAGATACTAGTACCCTTTATGTAAACCTTAATTGGGTACAATCCTTAGGAACAAAACCATTAATAGGTATTTATGATCAAGGCAGGCCAGGAACTAGTCAACCTTATTATTCATTAGTAGAGGATAAAGGTGTTGTTACTGGTAAGAAATATGCACTAATTAAACCAGCATCCACTCTATTAGAACCAATATCATGTGTATCTCAAAATAATGCACCTACTATTAATAGCGCGCTAAGAACTATACCAACTCCTGGAAACGATGCATTTAGAACAATAACAAATAATACCTCATCAGGGATTTGGATATGGATGAAAGCAACTGGAGGCGCAAATACGTCATTCCAGACTTTAGATTACAATACATATAATCAACAAGGATTTACTGATATGATTATACTGCAGCAAAACGTATCTCAAGTTCCTGGTCAAGAAATTTGGAATTCAACAGGTAATTCAGCACAATACATACAAGGGAACGGTGGTTCATATACTTTCGTAATGAATAATGACAGCAGTTCAAACGTAACATTCAACATTGATATTTATTGGGCAAATAACCAAAATGCAGCAATAAATCAAAGAGCTAAAGTATTAACGTAATACTGGTAATAAAAAAGAAATATATAAACTAAATATTTAGTAACAATAGGCATGGCAATTAACTTAAAGGAAATATTAATATCTGACGTTGACAACATCAAATTGGACAAAGTAAATTATAACTTTGATCAACTTGTTGCTAATGGAGGAGGTCCCCAAGGTCTTCAAGGAAACCCTGGAGATACTGGATATCAAGGAGTAACTGGTTATCAAGGTAATCAAGGTATTACTGGAGATATCGGAGAAACTGGAAATCAAGGAAGTAACGGACAACTTATATGGAAAATCAACACAGGTAGTGGTTCATTAGCCGATACTATTGTACCTATTGTAGATTCTAATGGAAATGCTCCATCAGTTTTAGTAGGTTATAAATCAACAGACAGTGAATATTCAAGTATTGAACAAAGATCACAACTTGTCATAAACCGACATTCTAATTTTAATAATAATTTAGAATTAAAGACAGTTGGATTAAGCACAGTATTTGCCTTTAAATTAGATGCTGATTTAATAACAGCCTCTGGTAATTCGGTAATGGATATGAGTTTCATAGGTGGAAAAGGTACTATAAACCAATATGCTGACTTATTTACATGGGGAGATCCTTCAGGATCTGCTGGTAATTTAATTAGCTTAGATAGTACAATCTTTCATGTTAAACCTGACTTATTATTTCAAAAGAATGTTAAAATAGACGGGGAATTAAGAATACTTAGCGGAACACCTGATGTTAATAAAGTAGCCGTCTCTGAAAATACAAGTGGAAAGGTTGTATTTAAAACTGTTGCGGAAATTGGAGGGGCAGTTCCTATCGGTACTATAGTTTCAATGTTACCTCAATACTTTGAAGATAATTCTAAATTTGTAAATCAACATACTGCTATTTCACCAGCATCAAACGCTATAGAGATATATGTAGGTAGGGGAATAGGAGAATATGAAGGTTGGTACATTTGTAATGGAATGGAATGGACTAATGGAACGCCTGCAGGTACATTCAATGTTCCTGATTTAAATTCGTTTTCATACGATATATCAGATGACACGGATAGAACTGACGCGGATAGTCAAGGTCTAGCTACTTTGGTAGAAAACAATATACCTATTATTGGAGGTTCAAATGCATCTTTAAATGCTACTTATAATAATTCAACAACATTGTTTGATGTAACTGGAACATTAGAATCATCAAATACTTTATTACAATCTAACGGTGGTGCAACTTCAACTACTTATATTATTAAAAAATTACCTCAAATCATATATTTGGGGGTTAACAATTTAACATGGGGTGATAATGGATCTGGGGCTGGATATGTTCCTCCCGCTTATACATTTTTAAATTGGACAGGAAGTGGTGGAGGTGCATCAGTACAACAAGGCGGTGTTTATAATATTTCTTTAGGAAGCGAAGGTAATCAATATTACGTACCACCTCAAAGTATATCAACATCACCTAACAACTTTCCAGCTAATACTTCAAGTTCATCAATACAAAGAACTATAAGTGTTATAATTACAGTTCCATCCGGTTTCTCAAATACAGGACAAACTGTAAGTGGAACACTTAATGCAAATCAACCAACTAATTATAACCCAGGTCCGTTTACTAGTACGTTAACAGCTAGCCCTGATAGTAATCAAGGTAATACAGGATATGATGCTGGTTCGCTACCAACTGTAGTGGTATCATATACATCAAATCAAGGTGATACATCAACTGAACTTGATATCAATATGGAACTCGGTGGAAACTATTACAGATCCGGAAGTCAAAGTACTGGTATTATATTTAGTAATGCAGGGGGAGATAGTTCGGCTGCAACGTTACCATCTTATCAAGGAACAAATTTTATAACAAACACAACAGGTTATCAAAATATAGACATTGGTGAAATATGGAAAACTTTCCTAACAATAGGTAGTGGAAATTTAAATGCAACAGTAGAATACGAATTTACAAATGCATTATTTCTTAATAGAGATGATTTAGTGTTTAAGGTAGCTACGCCAAATGCAGACTGGAGTACGGCTTATGAGACATCATATACACCGTCAGGATCGTCTAATAGTGTGTATTCAATTCAGTCAAATCGATTATATTGTACTGGATTACCATATAGAGAGGTAACTGTAAGGCTAAGAACAACGTATAATGGTTCCGGAGCAACACCTATTGAAACAGCAACATACGCTTTAAACGAACTTACAACCACTAACATAGGTGCAATAATTCAGAGTGAGTCAAAATCTGTAGATTCTAACGGAGATCTTATAAATGATATAACATTAAGAACTGGATTAGGAGATGGTACTTTCTCTATAGATATAAGTGTGACATCTACGGGCAGTGGGGGAACAAGTGCAGGATGTCAATCTTATAAAATATATCCACACACGTCTGGAAATTCAGCCACCGTTAACTATACAATATGTGCAGGTTCTTCTACACAAGTAACAGTAGCACCAAACAATACAGTGTATATATGTGCTGCGATAGGTGCAACTAATGGTGCAGATTACTATATAGTATCAGGAAATTCAAATGATGTACAATTGGATAATAGCGGAAACAACCAATGTATTTCAGCTGCTCCTTAAAATTAATATATAAAATATGATAATATTTAAAAACATAATAGATAAAGTACTAAACAAGAACACCCTGATATTCATTGGGGCTTCTTTGTTTGTTGTATTTTTTATGAGACAATGCAATCAAATAGATGAATTAAAATATAAGGTTGAAAGTACTCAAAAGGTTGCAGATAGAAATTTAAATAATTACAAAGCAAGCTTAGATACTATTAAGATAGAAAAGAATGCTAAAAATGAATTAATATCTAAAATACGTTCATTTGAGTTTGAGGTTAATGAATTAACTGATAGTAATTCAAATCTTATTGAAAAATATAAATCATCATTAAATATAAATAAAGAAATTGAAAAGGTAAATAGTATTATAGCTTCTAATTTAATTATTAAAGATTCTATTTTAAATGCAGTTACTAGTATTACGCAATCAGCAGATACTACTACAATCTCAATAGTTGATGATAAAAAATGGGATAAATATAATTGGAGAACGTTTAGTGGTTCAATAGATTTATTAAATAATAAAAATCCTTTTGAAGTTATAACTTCAAGATTTGATTTTAAACAAGGTATTAGCTTAACTGCAGGTATAATAGACACTAAAGAGGGAAGCATATTAAAAATTACTTCCCCGTATCCTAATTTAGAATTTACAAGAATTGAGAACATCAATTTAATTAATGACAGATTAAATAGACCTACTGTTGGAAAGGCAGGGTGGTCAATAGGAATAGGGGTTGGATATGGATTCAGCTTAAATACAGGACAGACAATAAATGTAGGACCGACTATTGGAATTGGATTAGTATATTCACCAAAATGGTTAAGATTTTAAAATATAAATAACAAAATGGCTTTATCATCAAAATTTGCAAGACTTGACGAAGATGTACTATTAGAATTTATCTATCACGATCAGAGTAATGTAGACTCTGTAAAGATAGAAAATGATGATAATGGTAGTCAATTAAAATATCTAAATACAGTAACAGGTGACAACAGTAAAACTAGAATGTTAATTCATGAACTAGGATCTGATGTTGTTAACTTTGATATTAACGTAGCTAATGGATATGTATATGTTAATAACTTTGCTTCTAGGGAATTAATATTAAAAAATGGATTAACTTATAAATTTAATCTTAATGATGGATCTATTGATAATTTAAATGGATTTTATATTAATAATGTTGCTCAATCAAGTGTCGGTGGAATAGTAACATATTCACCAAATACTGATGGAAAATATACTTATAGCTATAAAGATTTAAGTGTTACTGCATTTATTGGAGGTAATATAGTAGTTGGAGCTAGGGCAAATTCATTATATGCAAAACCTCTACAAGAAACTGGAAACACAATTAGAACTGCACCAGGTGAAGGAGGTAGGTATTACGCAGTACCTACTGATAATGAAGGAACACTTGCATTATTAGGAAATGATTTAAGTTACTTAAATTCTGCCGAATGGTTAGGAACAAATAGTTCTTCATTATCAGTAATTCCTGTTAGTGAAGTTCAAGCAGTATGGTATGACACTATTAGATTACACTTAAGAACAGGATATTCGTTTAGTGGAAGAGGATACGAAGGTTTTAATTTTAAAGTAAAGGCAAAAAGACAATCTGGAGAATACGGATATTTTACGTCTTTAGTATATTTAAACTCTTCAAGTTATGAGGTTCAAAACCCTCAACCATTTACATTAGCAGATAGTTCTTTCTCAAAATACATTGAAATTAAAGTACCTTCTTTGGTTCACATGAATGATCCTGCTAAGAATGAAGAATTCGCAGCAACATTTTTTGGAACTGGTCAAGATAGTTTAATAACATCAAGTAACTACGAAATTGAATTAGGATTAATTGAAACTGTAAAGACTGTTGATGGTTATGATTATATAGAAATATCGGATCAAAAAACTTTAACACTATCACAGGAAGACGAATTTGTAGATATTGCAATTAACTTAAGAGAATCAAACAGTGGAGATTTCTTTGAATTTTTTGGAACAAAGGATGGATCTACTTCAGGTTTTGAAAACTATATCAATGGAATTATTCAAGAATCTGGAGATGATATTAGTGTATTTTACGATGTAGAAGTAAGTGAACAATTAGGTTTAAATTATTTAAGTACATATTCAACAAGTTTTGTACAAGTTACAAACTTTGATGCTCCATTAATATATAGACCAGTAATTTTAAATTCAGGAATTTCAAGTAACTTTTTATTAACAGTTGCTATGAGAATATACAATGAAACAGATAATACACAAATAGTAAAGTATGCATCTTTAGTTTATAATAAACCTAAGAAATACGGAAAGAGAATGTCTAAGATTAACTTAAATGGTAATTACGGACCAACTCTAATATATAATAAACTAGCAAATACTCAGGTAAATAGAGAACTTAATCAATTTGTAAATTCGTCTAAGTCGGTAGTTGGGGAAACAAAATATGTTTCAGTAGCTTTAAATACGTATGGTATATTAGCAGGCTCTACTAATTTAACTTTAGAGCAAACTGAAATTGCAACAACGAGTGACATTGAATATAAACAAAAGGGATTAACAGAAATTATACTTTCTAAAGTATCAGATAATTTTATTAAATTTAGTATTGCAAAACCTAAAGGAGATAGTTTAGAGGCTATAAGTTTAGTTAATGCTGAAGATATTATTTTAATTATTAAGAGTGGAGCAACTGAACAACAAGTATATCATGATCCAACATTCCCAGATATAGATTTAGGAAATGGTGAAGTATTATTTAAAGTAACTAAAGCAGTTGCAGCTAGGTTTGATCAAAAAGATACTAATACAGCTCCCGATAAATTCTATATTAATTTAAAGAATGGATCAACTGAGTCTATGTTGTATTATGGAAAAGTAAAAATCGTATAATGATATTAAATAGTAGAAATAATTTATTTAACTTTAAGTTTCCTAGGACATTTATACCTAAGGAAGTTGCAGACAAGTATAGAAAGTATTTAAATAGAATGCCAGGTAATTTAATAACTGAGCCAATTGATTTTATTAATTATTCTATACAAGGTGTTGCACTTCCAGGATTATCCTTTGATCCAGTTGAACAATCACCTAATGATGGAACTATAACATATCATAGAGGTTCAGTTCCAATCCAAAATACAATTGAAAGACAATTCACTATAGAGATGCAATTGTTAGACGGTTTTATAAACTATTGGATAATGCAAGACACTCTATTATACTATTATTCAAAAAACGTTAAAAAACCTTTTTTAGATGATTTAAAACTACAGATACTAGATGGTGAAGGAATTCACGTTATGTCAGCTGTATTTGGAAAGCCAATTATGAATTCAATAACTGAACTTGAATTAAATATGAGTTCTAATATTGGAGATTTTAATACATTCACAATTAACTTCTATTATAACAAATTTGATTTAAAGTTAGAAATAGATTAAAGATATATAAGTATATGAAAACATTTTTAGACTACATGTCAGAAGCTAATGCAACTGATCAAGAACTTACAATATTACAAGAGTCACTACAGACAGAATGGACTGTTGAGCTAGAAGAAAAAGTAGACACTGCTTTAGAGGAATTTGTTTCCGAATATAGGAACGAAGATGGTACATTCGATATGGATAGATTTGATGGAGAGATAACAAATGAAGGTATGTTCGGATCTATATTTGGTGGTTTAACTGGTTTTGCTTTAGGTAAAACAATCGGTAAAACAATAGCTAAGGTATTAGGTATTCAAAAGGGAATATTCTATGAAATGTTAACTTCAAGATTAGTTGGCGCTGCTTTAGGTGCTGCTATTGGTAAAGCTTTATAAATGATATACGTAACAATTGACTTTTCTTTAAATTCTCCTGGAATCTGTATTTACACAGAGGATAGTAAGTATAATTTTATTGGTTATTTAAAACCAAAGACAGGAACTAAAAAAGAACAAAGAATGCAGGAAGAGCTTAATATGCTTGATGGTGTTCAAATGTCGTATCAGCCTGATTGGACTAACAACGAAGCTTACTCAAAAAGTGAGATGATCAAAGTTCAACGACACATGAAGACCGCTGATGACATTATTAATTTTATTATTGGAGTAACCAAATCTGAAGAACAATATGTTATAGCGTTTGAAGGATCTTCTTATGGTTCTTCTGCGGGTACTAATAATATAATAGACATGGCGGCTGGAGCTGCTATCTTAAAGATGGAACTAATGTCAAGACTTGAAGTCTTAGATATCTTAACAGTTGCACCATCTACAATCAAGAAACATGCTGGACACGGTCGTATGAAGAAAGACCAACTTTGGCTTAAGTTCTTAGAAAACGTTCTTGATGATTCTTCTTTAGAAAACTCAGAACTCTATAAATACTGTAAAGATAATATTGGAGAAGTTAAAAGAGTTCCTAAACCTTTAGACGACTTAGTGGATGCGTACTTCTTAAATCACTTAGCTAGAACGCTATTTAACCCGGAACCTTAAATACTTTAATTATACTACAGGTTGGGAATAAAGTTTCAAGAATAGTAAAATATTTTAATAAATAAAAAAGAAAGCATGAAAGGACTACCTACTTCTAGGCTCATGGAGCTCAAAACAACACTACAAATACTAGCTGATGAGAACTTAATGGAAGAATCAGAGATGATTAATATATTAAATATAGCAGGTTTATCTAGAATCACAAACTCAGATAAATGGATTGATAATTCAGGATCAGTATATACATTCCCAAAATAAATATAATAAATATAATAATTATAATTGAAACCTTTTAAAGTTTCTCTATATAACTCTTGTAAGTTTATTTAAAGGGCCCTTAAAAGAACTAAAAGTTTAACAGATAACCAATTTAACGAAAATTAACGAATTAAAAGATTTAAAGAAATGGCAGAATTTGACATTTTCAACTTAAGCGTAAGCGATGTTGAGACGCACGAAGCAAAAAGCACAAGAACGGATGTATTATACAAGCCAAGTGCAGATCAAGGAAAAGATGGAACCTATAAAGCGCTAGTACGTTTTGTTCCTAATCCTGAAAACCCAAGAAACTCATTAGTAAAAAAGTACGTACACTGGTTAACAGATGCATCAGGTAACGGTCGATTAGTCGATTCACCTAGTTCTGTTGGGGAATCATGTCCAATTGCGGAAGTATTTTTCAAGTTACGTAATAGCGATTCAGCAGTTGATCGTAAGATGAGTGAGAAATTAAAAAGACGAGAGCAATATTACTCTCTTATTAAGGTAATTAAAGATCCACAAAATCCAGAATTAGAGGGAACATATCTTATCTATAAGTTTGGATATAAGATTAAAGAGAAAATTGATGCAGAGTTAAAGCCAAACTTTGGTGAACCGACTCAAGTATTTGATTTATTTGCAGGTAAAAACTTTGAATTAGTAATTACTCGTCAGGGTGAGTATAATAATTATGATACTGCTAAATTCTCATCATCTAATAGCGCTATTGATTTAAGTGGTACTCCAGCTGAAAGAAGTAAGGAAGGTATGGCAGCAATCAAAGAAGAGTTAGATGCAGCACCATCACTAGAACCTTATCAATATAAAGCATGGGACGGCGATGCAAGAGATTTCGTAAACGGAATTCTTAGACAATACTTAAATCCAGGAGATTCATTAGATTCAGTAGTTTCTAAACCATCGGTAAAGTCAGTTCCTAAGAAAACTGCAGAACCTGTTGCAACACATACTGCAACTCCAATTGCTGAGAAGAACGCAACAGCAGCTAATGTCGATAGTGAAGGCGATTTAGATTCTTTTCTAAATGATTTAGATCTTTAGGACATTAATATATTAAAACACAAAGGGCCCTTATGCATATAATCTGCTCAGGGCCCTTTCTTTGTCTCAAACAATATAATAGTACTAAAAATAATATAAATGAGTGTATCGACTAAGATAGACGAAGCATTAAAAACAAAGATTAGAAGTCTCGTAAAGCAGGTTGTATCAGCACAGCATAGAGATCATAATAAACAAATGCTTAAGGAAATGCCAGGTAGATTAACACTAGCATGTCCGTATTGTGGAGATTCAACAACAGATACTCATAAGAAAAGAGGAAACATATATTGGGATAGTTTGCAATTTCATTGCTTTAACTGTTCAGAACATGGTGATGTTTATTCATTATTGAAAGATCATCATATAGGATTTAAAGATCGTGAAGATTCAATTGCGGTTATTGATTTTATACAAGATCATAGAGTTCAATCAAACTCTGTTGAGGTTTTAGAGCACGATGTTTTTAAAAAAATATATGATTTAGCCCCAACTAAACAGGATCTTACTAAAGCATTCGGTTATGTAGAAATAGAAACAGGATCTCCTGGGTATTTTTATTTAAGAGGACGTATGCTATCGCATAAGTTAGATAATTTTATGTATTCTCCTAAAGATAAGAGGATGGTTGTATTAAATATGGCTCCAAATAATAAAGTAATAGGATTTCAGACAAGAGCACTGTCCAAATATAAAAGTGCTAGATACTTAACGTATGATATTGAAAGAATATATCAAGATCAAGGTAAAGAATTAGATGTGGTTGATGAAGAGCTAATTAGTTTAAAGAAAATATCCACATTGTTTGGAATATTGCAAGTAGATTTCCAAAGAACAGTTACTATGTTTGAAGGACCTATCGACGCAATGTTTATGCAAAATAGTATAGGACTTGCTACTGCCGGTAGATCTACTGAGGAGTTTGATGAAATACCGACAATACGTTATATGTTTGATAACGATAAAACCGGTAAAGAAAAGATGATGCAAAAATTACGTAGAGATAAAGAGATCTTTATGTGGGGTAAATTCTTTAGCGAAACAAAGTTAGATGTTAAATGGGAAAAGTATCTCGATAAAATGGATAAAAAAAATAGAGATAAATATCCTAATGAAATAGGTGACTTAAATGATTTGGTTAGGGTTGCATATTATTTAAATGACGGTTGTATAAAACACCTACCTAAATATTTTAGTAATTCAAAACTGGATGCTTATTTCTTATGAAAAATATAGATATTAATACAATGATAGATCAGGAGTTCGAAGACTTTGAAAACGATCGAAAGAGTAGGAAGAATATAAAGCTGCTATTAAGCTTTAATAGAAGCTCTGCTTTAAATTATGACGAAAAGAATATTATAATGCCAGAACCTAAGCTTAAAAGGAGAATAGGTACTCGTATTTATATCAAACAAACCAATAAAAATAATAATCAACTTTTTTAATTAAATAAAAATGGCAGACTTAAAACAAAAGATTCTTAAATTAGATGAGTATCTTGGTAGACAAAGATTTGATTGGACTGACAAGATAAAGGAACTCACTGTTAATTTAAAAAAAGGTGTTCAACTTGAGGAAGTTAGTGCATATACATTAAGTTATAGACAAATTTTAGTTGAACAACTTGCTTCAATGTGTAATAGAATGAGAGCACAAAAAGTAGTGGTTGATCAAAAGTATAAGCAAAAATGGATAGAGTATTATCAGTATGATTATAAATTAACTGATAAACAAAGAGAAAAATTTCTAGAAGCAGATCTTGCAGATGATAGACAGCTGTTTGCTTTATTAGAAACACAGAAAAGCTTTATTGAAGCTTCTGTGAAGACTCTTGATAATATGGGCTTTGCAATAAAGAATCGCCTAGATATGTCAAGAATATAAAAAATAGTTCAATGACAATTGGTACTAACATTAACAGACGATAATCAATTTTTACGAATTGATGATGCTACTGAACTTGAATTAGAACAGATTACAATCTCCCTCACGAAAAGAATCGAGAGCTGGAGATTTAATCCGTTAGTAAAGCGAGGAGTATGGGATGGGTATGTCTCTTATATTAAAGATGACAAATGGATTCCCGCTGGATTATGGAGATATGTAATTCAGATATGTAAAGATTATAAAATAGAAATTCAATTAAATGGAATCAAACGATTAATTGATCCGGACATTAATGCAGAAGCCTTTGAAGAGTGGGCGCTTGCATTCTTTGAAGGTGCAGAGATAACACCAAGGGACTACCAGATAGAAACTGCATATAATATACTTAAATTTAGAAAGTGCCTGGCTGAGTTAGCAACATCCGCAGGTAAGACACTTATTAGTTTTTTAACAGTGGCATATATGCTTGAAAAGAAAAAGGCAGAGAAGATACTATTCATAGTACCTAACGTTTCTTTAGTATTACAAGCACATGAAGATTTTCATGACTATAATTATATGAATAAGGTTGATTTAAAAATACAACAAATATTTGCAGGTAAAAAGATCAAGAGCAATAAGAATGTTATTATCGGTACGTATCAATCTCTTGTTAAAAAAGACAAGGAATATTTTGAACAATTTGATGCAGTTATAGTTGATGAAACACATAAAGCAAAAAGTGCTTCAATTAAAACAATCTTACAAAAATGTACAAATGCTTTATATAAATATGGATTATCAGGTACGATACCCAAGGATGGTACTTTAGATAAACTAACATTAATGAGTCAGACCGGTCCTGTTATTAGTGAAGTAAAGGCAAGTTTCTTACAAGAACAAGGGCATATCGCAAAATGCTTAGTTAAAGTTATTGAAATGAACTATGCGACTGATAAACAAAGACAAGCATTTCAAGAGCTTGCACAGAATAAATATGATAGTAAAGATGTATTTTCATTGGAACAGAATTTTGTTATTAACAACGAAGGTCGTCTCAATTTCATTACAAACGTTATTTCCAGAATACCCAGGAATAGCCTTGTCCTTTTTCACAGGATTGAACATGGTAAAAAAATATATGAAAAGCTTAGACAGGAAAGTAATAAGCGTGTATTTTATGTTGATGGTGGAACTGACAAAGATATTAGAGAAGAATACAAAAAGAAAATGGAAGCCGGTGAGGAGGTTGTTATCGTCGCGTCTTTCGGTACGTTTTCAACAGGTATTTCAATTAAAAAAATACATAACATATTCTTTACGGAATCCTTTAAATCGGAAGTAATTATAAGACAATCAATTGGTCGTGGATTAAGGCAACATTCATCAAAGGACAAGGTATTGATTATAGATTTTGTAGATAATATAAGAACAAGTGAATGGGATAATTACCTTTATAAACATGGTAAGGCCCGTCAAGCTATATATAGACAAGAAAAATTTGATTATAATATTAAAATAGTCAAATTTGAAGGAGATATATAGAATTATAAAGATAAATTAAATAAAATATATTTAAAATGGCAGAAATTAATAAAATAACTTCCTTTAAGACTTTTTCGGAAGTTAAAGCAACGCAAGTTGCCGCTCAACTAGCTGAGGACAATGCAACTAAACGTTCTGGTTTAGCTACAAAAATATCAGCATTGCTTGATGAAATGGAAATTAATTCATTTGAAGATTTAGCAGAAGATACTAAAAGAGAATTTATAACTAAAGCGTTCGGAAGCGTTTCTGAAGAAGAAGCTGAAATAGAAGTTGAAGTATCTGATGAAATTAAAGATAAGGATTCTGAAGATGTTGATGAATCAGTAATAACTGAAGCTAAAAACACAATAGGTTTAGCATTTAAAGAAGAAAAAGATTATACCGACTTTTTAGAATTTATAAAAGACGAAGGTGGTAAAGTAAGAAAAAATATCGGATTTGATAAAAAAAGCAAATCATACTCTGTCGAAATGGACACTAAAGTATTAGATGATATTTATGGTGAAGGAACTCCTAGTAATAAAGAATCAGGATGGTATGGAGCACTACCTGGGGACTTTAAATCTGTAATAATGGAATCATTAGTTACTGAAGCTAAAGAATTATTTCAATTAGATATTGATTCTGCAGAACACGGTCAATTAGGTCTTTCAGTTACTATGAAAGAATTAAAGAATGTTTATAAGAAGAACAAGAGCAAAATTAATGACGTTGAAGATTTATTGTTTCAATTTATATATGCACAGCCTGAGGACTTTGACACAATGGATACAGAAGGTATGGAAATTAAGGGTGCAGACGTTGGTGATGTACAGACTATGTTAGCTAAAGAATTTGGTATTAAAGAAAATGTACAACACGAACTTAACGAAGCCGTTATTGTAACAGGCAAAAGAGGAGCTAATAAAGTATTTAATCAATTAGTTAAAATATGGAACGAATATCCTGCATTTGGAGCTAATGATAAATCACATAAATTAGGAGTATTAAAACAATTATTTTTTGACGCAATGGAAGATGCTAACTTTTCTAGAGAAGCTTTAGCTATTATGAAAACAATCAAAGGTAATATTAAACCAGTAACTATTAAAGTTGCAGAATTAGGTGGGGTAGAATTAAAGTTACCAATGCCTAAAATTAGAGAAGCTATTTCAGAACTTGCATCTAGAATCGCAACTGCTGGAGAATGGGGTGGAATTACAATAGTTGAAGGAACGGCAATGTTTTTAGACTATTTAAAAGAAACTAAAACAGCTGAAAATTTACTTAATGGATTTAATGCACAATTTGAATCAGTTCAAATTATGGAATCTAGAGTTTCTGAAGGAAGAGCATTTGTTGCAGCTGCTAGAAAAGCTAAAGATGAAGGTTTAAAAGAATTTGAATATGATGGTAACACTTACCCAGTTCTTTTAAAAGAAAATAAGACGGTTTTAAACGAAGCAACGAGAGGTCAATTTGGTAAAATAGACAAAAAAGGAAATATATCTTCAGTGTATATGCACTATGACTCAAATCCTGAAAACATCCTACCAATTATTAAGCAATCATTTAAAGATGGTAAAAACGTAGACTCTGTTATTTCTAAAGGAAACTTCTCTGGATTAGATAAAAAAGTAGATTCAATAAAACATTATAACGACGATACTGTTGGTGAAATTGGAAATATTAAAAAGGTAAAAGATTATCTTAAATCTGCTAGTGATGAAAGTGGTGCAGAATATGTTTACTTATGGGACGAAAGTTCTAAATCATGGATGATGGCAGACATATATGCAGACATGAAATTAGTTCCAGCATTTGAATCTATAGTTACTGAAGAAGAAGTTGAAGAAGGTAATGCTTTCGGAGATGCAGTTAGAAAAGCTAAAGAAGCTGGGAAAAAAGAATTTGAATTTGAAGGTGAAACTTTTAAGGTTGAAGAGACTGAAGAAGTTGAAGAAGCAATAGTTAATGAAGCTAAATTTGACAAGAAGAAGTTAATGAAAGCAATGAAAAAGGATGATGGTATTATTCAATTAGGAAATGGTGATGAGTTTACCATATACAATCCAGATAATGGAAATGACGAAAACACTGCAATGTGGAATGACAAAGTTATCTTTGCGTTAGATCAAGACGGTGAAGAACATGAAGTTAAATATTCTGACATTGTAAGTTATAATGAATCAGAAGTTAATGAAGCAGAAATTAAATCTGACGAAGAGTTTACTGAATATGCAAATACTGTTTTACAAAAAGCATTCGGAGAAGATTTTGACGAAGCTAAAGCAAAAGAAGCTATTGATGGCATCTTATCTAAAAGCGACGGAGATTATGGTACTGCAGTTGGTATTTTAACATCTTCACTAGGATAAAAAACAAAAAAAAGTATGACTTGGATTTTTCCAGGTCATTTCTTTTTATTATATTTACATATATGAAAAAACCTATTTTAACATACGAACAGTTTCTTGTAGAGAGATCTAACACTAATATACAGAACACTCAATTAATATTAGAAGGAGGAGCAGCAGGTCACATGAAGCATCCTTTCGATGATCAATCATTAACATTTGGAGATTTTAAAAACATTATACACGCTGGTTTACAAGGTGAATTAAACTTTGAAGAAGAAGCAACTGAAAAGACCGATGGTCAAAATGTTTTTGCAACAGTACATGACGGTGAAGTTAAATTCGCTAGAAACAAGGGGGATATGAAAAACCCAATGTCTCTATCTCAGTTTAAAGACAAATTCGATGGACATCCAAGTAAATTAGTTCAAGACACCTTTACATTCGCTGCAGAAGATTTAGCAGGTTCATTAAATAAATTATCATCTAAAGATTTAGAGATATTCGATAATGGTAAGAACTTTATGAACATGGAACTTATTTACTCTAAGAATCCAAACGTTATATATTACGACAGGGATGTTATTCAATTCCATGGAATTAAAGTAACAGATGGTGAAGGTAATATAACTGGAGAAGAAACTAAATATGCTAATAGTATTGCAAAGGCACTAAAGGATTTAAAACTTAATATTGGAAAAACATTCACAGTTATTCCACCTCAAGTTATTAAACTAGGTAAAGATCTTGATTTTGACACAAATAAGGGTAAATTCATAAAAAAAGTAGAGAATTTAAAAAATCGCTATAATTTAACAGACGCTGACGAAGTATCTAGATATCACGAAATGTGGTGGAGAGAATTAATAGATGCAAACTTTCCAGATTTAACACAGGACTATAAAGAAGGTTTATTGTTAAGATGGGCATATGGTGATAAAAAGACTCTTAATTTAAGATCATTAGATAAAACATTAGGAAAAGAAAAAGCATCAATCATTAAGAAATTTGATAAAGAAGATGTTAAAAAGAAATATAAAGAAAACATTAGACCATTTGAAGATTTATTTCTAGAATTAGGAAGTGTTATTCTTAAAAATGCAAGTAACTTTGTAGCTGCTAATCCAGATAAGGAAATGCAGAGACTACATGCTCAGATTAGAACTGAAGCCGAAAAGATTAAAAAAGGTGGAGGTGCAGATCAGGTTAATAAAGTAATTGCAGAATTAGACAGATTAGATAGAATCGGAGGTATTGAATCTATAATACCAACTGAGGGAGTTGTATTCGTATATAAGGGTAAAGTTTTTAAACTTACTGGAACATTCGCAGCAATTAATCAATTAATGGGAATCATTAAATACGGCAACTAAACAATAAAATAGAATATGGCACTTAAAAAACTAAGAGAACATTTTCAAGGAACTAACTCAAATGAGTTCCAACGATTATTAAATAATAAAGTGATGGTTGTTGAAAAGATTTCAGCACCTTCATTTTATGTTAGGAGAACTAATGAAAAGTTTGAATTCTATAAGTCTTCAAATTCTAACCCACTTACTATTATAGATAGGACTATAATGTCTTTATACGAGGTTGGTATTAAACATATTCAAAGTTTAAGTCCAAGTTCTAAGGAACAATTACCTACTGACTATAGATTTGGATTTGAATATTTACCAGAAACTAACGTATCTTCATATTCGTATGATTCTACACCTGTTGGTAATTTAATATTGACAAATATTCAACAAATGACAGAGGGTGGAAAGGTTAAGAAAACAATAATAGATCCTGTTATTTTACAAAAATGGTCAAACATACTTGAGGTTCAAAAGCAAGATGTTATTTTCTACGGTGTTCTAGATTCAATGCAAAAGGAAGGATTAGTAAAATTATTAGAAATGAATGATAAGGAATTTTCCCAATCATTCGATTATGATATAGTAACTGAAACTGAAACTTCATTTACAAGAGAAGTTTACAAGCTTTTTAATCCAAATTCAACTAAATCAGCATTACAGGAAGATTTAGAACAAGAGATTGACGGTTTAATACTAAACTTTGCAGAAGGAAAAAAGATAAAATCATTCAAGTTAGAAGATTTTATAAGAGAATCAGTTAATGAGAATCGTGAAAGTTCTCATATGTATCAAATAGCAATAGCAGATATATTAGAATATTTTACTAATTATCAATTTAGTAAAATTCAACTAGTGGAGGAAAGTGCAGACCACAGATATCTTGAATTAATGTCAGTTGTATTCAATGAATATATTTCTAAAAACGCTTCTAGATATATCGGAGTCAATTTTGAAAATGCAGAATTCTCTAAAGGAAATTCGTTTAACCTAAATACTAATTTTATAAAGAACGAGAAGACACTCAGGCATGTGTCTAATGAAGTATTATCAAGTTTATTTAAAATTACACTAGGAACCTTTAGGAAGAAAAAGAACAAGTCCTCTGACATTCTAAATGATGACATGATAGTTCAATTAAATAAGGTAGTAGATAACATAAATGAAGTAGTATTTGTAGAAAACACTGATGAGAATTCGATTTATGATTACAATAACTTTATACTCCACGATAAAATTAAAACCAAGATAAGTGTTAACGAGGCACTAACAGTAAATTACGGAGAACAAGGAAAACAACCAGTCAATATATTTGTTGGTAGATTTCAACCGTTTACACTTGGACATGCTAAGGTATTAGAAACAATGCATAAGGAAAATGGATTTCCAGTTGTTGTGTTTTTAATTAAAGCAAAAAAGATAAAGAAAGGTGAAGAGTTTAAAAGACCCTATACTGAAGAGTTACAGATTGAAATGTTTAAAAATGTTAAAAAGCAATATAAATTCTTAAAGGACATTATAGTACTTCCATCCGCAGCAATAGATAAAATGTTTAATGAACTAAGACCTAAATTCGAACCAGTGTTATGGGGAACAGGATCTGATAGAATGAAATCGTATGGATATCAAGTAAACAATGATTCATATAGAGATCAATTAAATGCTAGATCTGATTTTGGTCTTTTTGAAATTCCAAGAACAGATGATAATATTTCAGCAACTCAAGTTAGAAATGCATTATTAGATGATGATGAAAAAACATTTAAAAAAATGACACCTAAGGCAATCCATAAAATGTATGGCGTTTTAAAGTCAGAATTAGAGAGTGTTATGGAACTTGTTCCAGAATCAAATGAATTATCTGGATCATTTATGACATTTGAACAATATATGAATAAATTAACTAATTAATTTCTTATAATAAATAATAGATATATAATCTATTAATATAAAATAAAAGCAACAATCAATGGAAAACCAACATAGTGATCAACCGGGTAAATTGAATGAGAAAAAGGTAGTAACAAAAAGAGCCTATACTGAGTCATATCCCGCGACAACTGTTGGAATGACAGCTAAAATCAGAAATAAAATGCTGGAGGCTATCAGGGACGGTAAGGTGACTACAGGTGAATTTGATAGAATTCTAAAGGAACTTTCGTCTAACTCTAAAAGATGGATGAATAGGAATGGTAAATTATTTAATGTTTCTGAGGAAGGAATTTCCTTATCATCATTAGGAAAAAGAATTCTTAAAGGAATTACAGTAAATGAATCTACTGAAGAAAATCCGGAAGTATGGGTACCAGCTGGTTTTGATAAATCAATTTCAAAATTCCCTAACAGTCAAATATCTTTAGAGGTTGTTAAAAAATTAGCAAAAAAATATAAAGTACTTATTGACGACGCCATAAAATACGTAGAGTATGGGTGGACTGTTGATTTAAAAGAGAATAAAAATATAAAAAATATGAAAGCTAAACTAGTAATTGAGTCATTTGAAGAATTTGTAAATTCAAACAAAAGCACAACAGAAATTAATGAAGCCTCGGTTATTATGGATGCAACGCAGCCTGATGATAAAGACTTTTTAAAATTCTTAAAGAAGAATAAAGTTTCAATAGAGGTATTAACAAAGTCAGGTCCTTCAGGTCACCCTGAGGTTAAATTAACAGGTAAGAAAAAAGATTTAGAAAATGTACTAGCATCTCCAGATGGATGGGACGACGCTGATTTAGCAGAATATATTGAAGAATCGGTAGTTAACGAAGCATTTAAATCTTCTAAGTTAAGAAACCTATTAACAATGACAGATTCAATGACATACGGTGATAAAGCAAATGCTGCATTACCTAAAGCATTTTATCAATTAACTAAAATGAAATTAGATAAGATCGGAGACGAAGATTTAATTGACATGACGCCTAAAGAAGCTTATAAAGCATATGCTAATGATAGAGACACTGTAGTATTTTATATAGTTGATAATGACAAAGCAAATCCATTCGGAACAGGACAAGTTGCTCCTGGTGTTTTAGCATTAACAAGAGGAAAAGATTTCTTAGGAGTTCAATATGAATCAACAGGATATAGAAGAAAGAAGAACACTAAAACTTTAAAAGGTGGAGATGATAGAATGGCAGTTGGTGGTAACAAAGCATATAAAGGATATGATGCAACAGGAATAGCTTCAATTAAAAGAGCGGCTGATTTAGCAGATAGAGCAGTAGCATTTAGTTTAGTAAATACTGCAAAATCTTCTAAGGAAGATATCGCAATGAGAGTAGATCAAAAATCAGGAGCTACTGCATTTATGAATGATAAAGACTTTAAAGATGCAAACAAGGCAAGGTACCAAGAAATATTAGCAACTAAAGCTTCTAAATTACCATTAGATAAAATGGTTGCAGATTCTATTGATGCATTAACCGCTCAAATTAAAGATGGTTTAGCTAAAAATGAAAAAGGAAGATACGGGGATATTATTATTGGAAGAAATTCTAAGGGTAGAGAAGCTAAAATGAGAGACGCATCTAATCACATGTCTACAATATTAGATGATTATTCAAGATACGTTGATTATACTAAACAATCTGAAGAAGCTAAGGCAGAGAAGTACTCATCTAATTACGCTGAGAAAGAAGCTAAAAATTATGCTAAAGGAATAAAAGATAAAGTTTCTCAGATTGAGAAATTTGATTACGCTTGGTAATATGAAAGAACTAGAAGAAAATAAATTAAAGGAATCAAAGAGTATTGATGCCAAAATAGAATCACTATTAAAAAAATATGGGTTTAAGTTTTGGAAAGGAGATCCTAAGGGAGGTAGCCCTAATGAAGATACTATATATGATAAGACGACCGAAGATGGCGAATGGACTATAGAGTATGATTTACCATTAGTTAGACGTGAAGATTCACAAGGAATATATTGGGATTCTGCTCGTACTGCAAGCTATCACATTTATTTTTATCCACGTGAAGATAAGATTGATACGTTCATTTCATTATTCAATAAAAAATATAAATCAAAATTTAAAAAGAAAGATTTATCAGTAGAACAAGGATTTGACTTAGGTTATGGTTTATTTAATAATGAAAAAGAATTCTTAATGAAACTAGAGCAAGAATTGAAAAAAACAGAGAATAGAGTAAAAGACGTTTTTGAAAATATAACAACAAGTTCTATTACTGGAATGGGAGCAGTTACCCTACCAACAGCGACTCAAACTGGATCTGGAGATGTTCCTGCTAATTCTGGGGATGCTGAAGAAGAATACGAAAAGAAAAAGAAAAATAAGAAAATGAAAAAATTACAAAACTTCGAATCTTTTACTAGGAAAGATAATGTTACTGAAGCATTTTCTAGAATGTCTAGTGATGTTATAGAAGATGAATTATATAAGGCTAGTCAAGAATTATCAAAGTATTATGATTGGCTTAAAGCTGGAAATGATTCAGGTAAAGGCAAAACATTAGATAGTATTATAGATCTATTAAAAAAATGTAAAAGCAATATTAAAAGGTTTAATAAACCCGAAGAAGTTAAAGGTACTGTATATGAATCATATGATTATGATGAAATAGACAATATGTCTGAGGCTAAAGATCCTAAAGTTTTAGAAATTAAACACATAAAATTCGATATCGAATTATGTAAAAAATCAAAAAGTGCAAGTCTTAGAAGCCAATTTAATGATATAATCAGAAGTGGTCAAGGAGCATTAAAAACTTTAGATGAATCATTAGTTACTGAAGCTAAATTTGTAAAGGAATTTAACAAAGAAGTTTTAGATGCAAAAACAAAAGAAGAAGTTACAAAACTTTATCCAAATGCAAAATTTTATGTTGGTAAGTCAGATCATTTCTTCGGAGATCTAGAAGATAACTTATTCTTTAAAGCATATTATACTAAAGCACAAAAAGAATTTGAAATCAAATCAGTTTATTCTGAAAAAGGAAGTAAATATGTTCATCTATATAATGAATCAATAGTTAATGAAGCAGCTACAAAATCCGCAGGTCTTGTACAATTCGCAGCAGATGAAAAAGCTGAAGGTAAAAATGCAGAAATTCATTTAGCAACCTTTGATGGTTCTGGAATGGAAGCTCAATCAACTAATAAAACATGGGATGATGGTGTTCCAGTAACAAAGAACTTTACAAGAGGAGGTTACAAGAGAATATCTCCTAAAGGAGAAGTTTATATTATAGAATCAGATTTATGGTGGTACTTTACATACAAAGCAGTATGGTATGCTGTTAAAAGAAAGGACTACGGAACTCCTCCGTTTGAATATTAAAATAAATAAATAAAATAATGAAACACGTACAATTATTTGAACAATTCGTAAACGAAAAAGTATACAGAATGACTGGAATCTATAGTTCTAAAGGATTAGTAGGTAAGGTAATGCAGGCATTTAAGAAAACTATAGAAAAAGTTTCTTACGAAGGAGATCAAAAAGCAACTTTAGTTGAGGTTAATAAAGCATGGGCTAAGTTCCAAAAGGATGCTGAAAAGATTATCTTAGATGCTGTTGAAAAAGGAGTAAAGAGCATGGATTCAGTATTATTCGTAACAGCTAATCTTGATGAAGGATTTCATATTGACGAAATTAATAAATTAAACCGTGAAGGTTCTAATGAATTATTTGTTGGATATGAATTAGTAATTAACGTTGGATTTATGGATGATGTTAACGGTAGCAAATTGTATAAGAAAATAGATAAGACTGGAATGATGAATTCTCCAATAGCTTCTAAAAAAGATGCAATCTATGGTACATTGGCATCAGTTGGTAATAACAATCTAGAGATTAGAGATAATGAATTTATGTCAATAGACTCAAAATAAAATATTAAACGAATTTCGCGTATCATCGAAATACATTCAACCACATGTTGAAACAATTCAAGAATGCTCTGTATAAACTACAGAGCATTTCTTATTTAAACAGACACGTATGCAACAATTTTTATTTAAACCGGAGAATTACACAAAATGGTCAACGGAGGCCTTAGATAAAATACAAAAGACAATAGACTCTTGTATTAATCAATCACATATTGAGGCTGCCCAGAATATGGTGGATCATTATGTATTAACACTATGTTTAAATGAAGAATTCCCGGATGAAACTGTCCAATATATAGCAAAACAATTATATCTATATTTAAACATAAAACAAGGCAATTTACATGAATAATTCTAAAGGAAAGATAGGATTTACAGCAGGCAACTTTGATCTACTACATCCTGGTTACATATACACCTTTGAAACAGCAAAGAAGCATTGCGACTATTTTATGGTTTTTCTACAAATAGATCCATCCGAGACTAGATTTACTAAATATAAACCTGTAATTCCATTATATGAAAGATATAAAACATTAATGGCTATTAAATATGTTGACGAAGTAGTGACATATCAGACAGAGGAAGACTTAATAAGGTTAATAGAATTTTATAAGCCTGAGATTAGAATTTTAGGTGATGACTACATCGGTAAGAGGTTCTCAGGGGATAATCTACCACCAGAAGTTATTTATACTACTAGAGCCCACGGATGGTCTACGACTAGGCTAAAGGACTTGATAACTATACAAACAGTTAAACAAAACCCTGATTTAATTGACAGAGCAAAGAACGATAGTAATACATCGCCTGCTCAGTATTTGATGCTATCAATTAGAGATCAAATAGCCCAGCACTTTGAAGGTAATTTAACAAAGGAACAATATAAAAACGCAATTAAAGACTTATTAGAAGAATCATGAGAATAATCGTAACAGGTGGATTTGGATTTATAGGATCTGAATTCGTAAACACAATCGGAAGAAAAAACCCAAATGCAGAAGTATTGGTAGTTGATAGCTTAACATATGCTGCAGATGCAAGTAGAGTTAATGTACCTAATATTGATTTTCTTAATATGGATATATGTGATGTAACAGCAGAGGATTTAGGTTCTTATGATTATATCGTACACTTTGCTGCAGAGAGCCACGTAGACAACTCTATTAAAGATGGAAAACCATTTGTTAGAACTAATGTTGAAGGAACATTTAATTTATTAGAGTGCGCCAGACAAAACAAAGACCTTAAGAAATTTATTCATATTTCAACCGATGAGGTTTATGGAGATATGGATGACGTGTGGTGGTATGCAGAATCAAACGAAACTTTCGGATTGAAAGGATCTTCTTATTATTCAGCAACTAAAGCTGCAAGTGATCTTTTAGTAGAAGCTGCTGGAAGAACATTCGGATTGCCATACTTAATTACAAGAACATGTAATAACTACGGATCTAAACAAAATGTAGAGAAGTTTATTCCAAAAATTATGAAATCTATTGCAGAGGATTTAATAATCCCAGTATATGGCGATGGTACTCAAACAAGAGAATGGATTGACGTAGAAGATAATACACAGATATTATACAATCTTATGCTATCTGAAGAACAAGGTGAAGTTTATAACATTGGATCCGGAGATAGATATGAGAATATTGAAATCGTAAATATGATCGGTGAGATGTTAGGTAAAAAACCAAAGTTTGAATTCGTAGCAGATAGATTAGGACATGATAGGAGATATGCTATTGATTCATCAAAGGTAAGAGGTTTATATCCCGAGTGGATTAACCTATCATTTAAAGAATTTTTATTAGAACAAGTACACACAATTAAAAACAATAAAACATGAATAAACATTTAATTATAATGCTTAGAACTTCAGCTGAGGCAGATAAAGCAAAAGCCTTTCTATCCTTAGATTTATTAGGAGAAAAAGGAACAGGTATAGGAGATCACTCTACTGGGGATTTCTACAAGAACGCAGAAGAAGCATTAATAATGTTAGTAGACGCAGACGACAGGTTAGCTACTCTAGATAAATACTATGGAAAAATCGGAAAATAGTAGGTATAATTGTTAATAACTTTAAAAAATAAGTGAGTCAGGATTTTCCTGGTTCACTTATTTTGTTTATATTTACATATAACAAATAACCAATCAAATATGTCAGAGCAAGTAAATTACACAGCAAACGAAGAGTACCAAAGATTTGAATCTATAATGAATACAAAAAGATACCTTACTCAAGAGGAATATGATTTTTGTTTTTCATATGATAAAGATATTAGAGAAGATACTACATATGTTGGTTTCTCTGATAATAGAGATTATTTAAACCTTAACCTATATTCAGAACATGATCATGAGAAACGACAATCTGATATGGAATCTTTTTAAAAATAAATGCAATAAAGTTTTTTTATATCAATAAAAATGTTTATATTTACATATAATAAATTAGATACATTATGAAATTAGAAGAATTACAAATCCTATTAGAAAGAGCATCTGAAAATATTAGATACGGAAACCCAGGTGATGAAACACAATGGGCTTATAATGAAGGAATCGCAGATCTTGCAATCGAATTAGAAAATCAAATAAATAATAAAAAAAAATAAACAAACTATGGCTATTTCACACAAACACCCTTGGGAATTTAAACAAGAAGCAAAAATCGTAGAAAACCCAACTAAAGAAGAATTTGATGATTTAAATGCAAGAGCAATTAAAAATAATGAAAAGGAAGTAATTCGTTCACCATACACTATGATTGATGGAATCCCTCATAAGTTTTGTGCAAAAAGAGGATGGGTATCTTTAACTAAAATGGACTAGAAACATTTCAACATTTATTAGTATAATAACCAAACATAAAGAAATGAAAAGTATTTTAGAAGAAGCGAATGATATCGTAAATAATAGAAGTGAAGAGGCTGATCGTAACTACGGTCCCTTTTCAGAAGGCATGGACAGAGCAGCTATGATATTCCAAGGAATGACAGGTCATGAAGTAACAGGTGCAGATATGTTTAAAGCCTTAGTGGCTCTTAAGTTCTCTAGAGAATCTTACAACCACAAGCGTGATAATCTATTAGATGCTGTAGCGTACATCCAGGGACTAGACAACTATATTAACGATGAAAAAGAACAACCTTTAAAATAAAAGTAAAATGGCAAATATAGATAATGAATGTAAAGATCTAGAAGTAAACGATTTCTATGATAAATCAACAACACACTTAGAAGACATCATGTCTCATCAAAAAAACATGCAAGAGAAAACGTATGGTTTTAATTTTGAAGATATGAATATTAGAGAAATCATGGAATTCTGGCATGTTAATACTCACGCAGTTGTAGATGAAATTCATGAAATGACAGACGCTCTTGGAGGTATTAAAGATGGTTCTGGAAATGCAGTATGGAAATACTGGAAAAAAGACTTTACAAAATACGATACATTAAAGATTTCTGATATGTCTGAAGGAGACAAAAAAGAATTGTATATGGAATGGGTAGATATTCTACACTTTTTTATCAATTACGCTGCCTCGATTGGATTAGACGCAAAAACAGCTTATAACTATTACTTCGCAAAAGCTGAGGAAAACGTCCAGAGACAAAAAAACAACTATTAATGATAAACAACTATTAATGATATTAGATATCGAACAAAGAGATAAGGACGTCATTGTGTCTTATTACGATAAAGAAGGTAAAGTAGCTTATAAACAATATCCAATCGCACAGTTTCAAAACTGGTATATATGTGGTGAAAAAGAAAAAGGCGTAAGTACTGAATTTAAGAATTGGGATGGACGTCCAGTGAAATTAGGATATGCTCGCCAATTTAATAAGTTTTCTCTTAATTATTTTATTGATGGACTACCAGCAAAAGATAAAGAAGAGATCTTAGCTTATAATATGCCTAAAACTTATTTTGTAGATATTGAAACTGAAATCGTTGATGGTTTTCCAAAAGCTGAAGAAGCTAAAACTAGAATTTTATCATTCTCTATAATTACACCAGAACGTAAAGCTATTGTATTGGGATTGGAAGATATGGATTCTAAAAGTATTAAAAAGATACAAGACGATACGAATGAGTATTTTAAAGATTTTGATCAAGATTGGGAATTTAAATACCATAAGTTCAATACTGAATATGATATGGTCTACACTTTTTTAATGAAGTTCTTACCTAAATTTCCAATGATGACAGGATGGAACTTTATAAACTATGACTGGCAATATATTGTAAATAGATGTAAGAGATTACAGATAGATATATCAGAGGTTGGTATGACAAAGAGTGTTGATAGAAAGGATAGTAGACCATTACACATCGGAATTCTAGATTATATGCAGTTATATGATAAATACGACCGTAGTGTAAAGATAAAAGAATCCAATTCACTTGATTATGTATCGGGGCAAGTACTAAACGTAAAGAAGATTAAATATACCGGAGGACTTCAAGACTTATATAGAGATAATTTTGTTAAATATATCTATTATAATGTTGTCGATTCTGTTTTAGTCTATTATATAGACCAGAAGCTAAAATCAATGGAAGTACTACTAACTTTAGCAAATATTACTCAAATGCCTCTCTATAAAGCAGCTTCCCCTGTGGCAGTTACTGAATCTATTATGGCAAGAAAGTTAGCAGAACAAGGAATGAGAATTGGAACGGAAAAAAAGGAAGATGGTGAAAAAGATGGCCAATATGTTGGAGCTTACGTTAAGGAACCGATCTTAGGATTTTACGAAGGTGTAAGTGCATTTGATTTTGCTTCACTATATCCTTCAATAATGAGACAATTTAATATTTCACCAGATGCATTTGTTGAACAAGTACCTAAAAGTGAAGTAACTAAAAGAAGAAAGGACACTAATGTCATTGTTTGTGATAACGGAGTAGTTTATTCAAAGGAAGATTCTATCCTTAAAAAAATATTAGGTGATTTATACGATCAGCGTAAGAATTACAAACAAATGTCTTATGAATATTTTGCAAAGGCTGACAAATTAAAGAAAAGATTATTATAATATCTTATAGATATTGTGATTTATTACAAATTTAATATAAATATATATTATCTACAAATCAAAAAGGTCTTTTATAAAAAGACCTTTATTAGCCTACAAACAAAAATTAAATAAAATATAATAAATGAGCAACTCTAAATTATTTAAAGAGAGATTAGAATATAAACCTTTTGAATATCCTGAATATTATACAGAAGGTTGGTTAAAACAAATGCAAGCATTTTGGTTACATACTGAAATTTCAATGCAAGGTGATGTTAAGGATTGGAATGAAAACTTAACAGTATCGGAAAAGAATTTAGTTGGAAATATCCTTTTAGGATTTGCGCAAACAGAATGTGCCGTTTCAGACTACTGGACAGGAATGGTTACTAAATGGTTTCCAAAATGGGAAATTAAACAAATGGCAATGGCCTTTGGTTCTCAAGAAACTATACATGCAACTGCATATTCATATTTAAACGAGACATTAGGGCTCGATGATTTTTCAGCATTCTTGCACGAACCTGCAACTGCAGAGAAATTTGAACATTTAACATCGATTGAGGCTGATTGGACCCATGAGGATTTAGAAACAAACACACATGCTAGAAAGCAAGTTGCACGATCATTAGCAATCTTCTCAGCATTCGCTGAAGGGGTTTCATTGTATTCATCATTTGCAGTATTATATTCTTTCCAAATGAGAAACAAATTAAAGGGTATTGGTCAACAAATGAAATGGTCAGTTAGGGATGAATCTTTACATTCTAAAATGGGATGTCAATTATTTAGACTAATGTGCACGGAATATCCTGAACTACACGAAGACGTTAAGAGTGACGTTTTAAGAGCTGCGGAGCTTATGGTTGAAATGGAACACAAGTTCATCGACATGATATTTGAACAAGGAGACCTTGAAAACCTTAAAGCAAACGACTTAAAACAATTTATATTAAAAAGAGCAAACGAAAAGATTGCCGAACTAGGATATACTAAAGGACCTTTTATGGAGTATGATGAAGATGCTGCAGGTGAACTAGATTGGTTTTATCATTTAACAGGAGGAACAACGCATACAGACTTTTTCGCAGTAAGACCTACAGATTATTCTAAGGCTGGTGAAGATGAGAACTGGGACGAAGACGAATTATTTTAAAACATTATAAATTATGAGCAAAGAAATTAAAAATTACGGAGAGTCGCTCGGATGGGAACTTGGTACAGATTTTCCAACATGGGCAAATACAGAAATCTATGTTAAGACAATTAGCGTTGGATATTTATTACCAGGAGAAACTCCTAAAGATGCATATTGGAGAGTAGCAACAACTGTATCAAAAAGACTTGATAAGCCAGAATTAGCAAGCAAGTTTTTTGATTACATCTGGAAAGGTTGGTTAAACTTAGCAAGTCCAGTATTGTCAAACACGGGAACAGAGAGAGGATTGCCAATTTCATGTTTCGGAATTGATGTAGCTGATTCAATATATGATATTGGACAAAAGAATACAGAAATGATGATGTTGGCTAAACACGGAGGTGGTGTTGGATTTGGGATTAATCAAGTCAGACCCGCAGGCGCTAAGATTACTGGAAATGGAACAAGCGATGGTGTAGTTCCATTTACTAAGATATTTGATTCAACTATTCTTGCAACAAATCAAGGTTCAGTTAGAAGAGGAGCCGCTAGTGTTAATATTGATATAGAACATGGTGACTTTTGGGAATGGCTAGAGATTAGAGAGCCTAAGGGAGATGTAAACAGACAATGTTTAAATTTACACCAATGTGTTGTAGTATCTGATGGATTTATGCAAAAGGTAAAATCCGGAGATAAAGAAGCAAGAAAAAGATGGACAGCAGTTATTAGAAAAAGAAGATCTACTGGAGAACCATATATAATGTATAAAGGAAATGTAAACAATGCAAATCCAGTAGCATATAAGCAAAATGGTCTTAAAGTTTACATGACAAACATTTGTTCTGAAATTACATTACATACCGACGAATCACACTCATTCGTATGTTGCTTAAGTTCTTTAAACTTGGCAAAATATGAAGAGTGGAAAGATACTGATTTAGTATATAATGCTACTATATTTTTAGATGGAGTTCTAACAGAATTTATTAATAGAGCAAAATACATGAAAGGTTTTGAAAACAGCGTAAGATCTGCAGAAAAAGGTAGGGCATTAGGATTAGGAGTCTTAGGATGGCATACATACTTACAAGATAAAAACATTCCTTTTGATTCTTTAACAGGGCAATTTGAAACAAGAAAGATATTCTCTCAGATTAAAGTTGAAAGTGAAAGAGCAAGTAGAGATTTAGCAAAAGAATACGGTGAACCTCTATGGTGCGTTGGAACAGGAATGAGAAATACACACTTAAGAGCTATTGCACCGACAGTTAGTAATTCTAAATTAAGTGGAAACAATTCTCCAGGTATTGAACCATGGGCAGCAAATGTATTTACAGAACAAACTGCTAAAGGAACTTTCATTAGAAAGAATCCAACTTTAGAAGATGCACTAGATAAGATTGGTAAAAATACTAAAGCAACATGGGATCAAATGCTAAGAGACGGTGGAAGTGTTTTCGGTTTGGATTGGATTAATGACTATTATGTACTAACAGGTACTAAATCAAACCATGAAAGCGGATCAGGAAAAGCAATTACCAAAAAACAATTAGAAAAACTACCAGCAATACAACAGGCTGATTATATTCCAATGGCAAATGTTTTTAAAACATTCAAAGAAATTAATCAATTGGAACTTGTAAAACAAGCAGGTATTAGACAACAGTATATTGATCAATCAGTTTCATTAAATTTAGCTTTTCCTAAAGAAGCAGAACCTAAGTTTATTAACAGAGTGCATTTAGAAGCGTATGAACAAGGAATTAAGACTTTATACTACATGAGAACAGAATCAGTATTAAGAGGAGATATTGCTGCACAAGCAATAGATCCAGATTGCCAAGCATGTGACGGCTAGGAATAAAAACTAAAAATAGCCAACCTGAAATATGGTTGGATTTTAGGACCGTTTTAGTTAACGGCACGGGGTAAGAAAAAGTTCGCTACTATTCTTACCCCATTTTTATGTAGATATATAGATATATGAAATTTAACGATAGAGATTTAGATAGAATTATAGAAATGGCATGGGAGGATCGAACTCCTTTTGAAGCTATTGAATTTCAATTCGGTATTAAAGAAAACGATGTTAGAAAGATAATGAGATCTAACATGAAAGAATCTAGTTTTAAATTATGGAGAGAACGTGTTAAAGGTCGTAAGACTAAACACTTAAAGTCGAATCCATCAACAAGATTCAAATCACAAAATCAAAAATAAAACAATGAAACACTTACAATTATTTGAACAATTTATTAACGAAGCAACATGGGACCAAGGAGTCTATGGTACAGAATCGTATCCTATAACTGATGGAGATTTAGGTACATCGGCGTTTAACGGAAGACAGCTTGGTAGATATAAGTCAAGTGAAGCTA
>TARA_R110000782_G_scaffold49622_2_pt1 | contig 65001 bp, 67 predicted proteins | sample TARA_R110000782 | Tara Oceans TARA_R110000782 (sample SAMEA4397859) | marine metagenome | biome: Polar Biome; feature: [SRF] surface water layer (ENVO:00010504); material: water (ENVO:00002006), including particulate matter (ENVO:01000060) such as... | depth 5 m | reverse complement strand
AAGCCGCCGCCGGTAATCTCGTCCCAGCTATGCTGCGCGAAGGCGAGATCCTCATCGACGATCAGCGTCGCGCAATGACCGACGATTTCGCCTTCATATTCGGCGACGAACTGGCCCTCCGGGAAATTGTTGATCTGACCGCGCACCTGTGCGGTGGAAAAGCCATCGGCGCGGCCATAGACTTTGCGGGACAAGGCGGCGACGGCGCGGGCATCGGCTGCGCGCGCTTCGCGAATGACCAGCTTTGCTTGGGTATCATGCATAGTGGAAATATTGCGCGTCAGAACGGCACTTCGTCATCAAGGTCATTGTCGAAATTGGGCGTTGTTGCTTTTTCACGCACGCTGCTCGAAGAGCGCCCGGCGCTGCCGCCGTCATCATAATCGCCGCCGCCATAGCCGCTGCTGCCGCCAGCCCAGTCGCCCCCGGAACGTCCGCCGCCCCCGCCCGGCGCGCCATCCAGCATCGTCAGCACTGCGCCCGGCCCCTGCAATACCACTTCGGTGGTATAGCGGTCATTGCCGTTATTATCCTGCCATTTGCGGGTGCGCAGCTGGCCTTCGATATAGATCTTGCTGCCCTTGCGCAGGAAGCGCTCGGCCACGCCGGCCAGTCCTTCGGAGAAAATGGCGACGCTGTGCCATTCGGTGCGCTCCTTCTTCTCGCCGGTCATGCGGTCCTTCCAGCTTTCGGAGGTGGCGATGCGCAGGTTGCAGACCTTGCCGCCATTCTGAAAGCTTTTGACCTCCGGGTCCGCGCCGAGATTGCCGACCAGAATGACCTTGTTGACGCTGCCTGCCATGAAAAGACTCTCCGAAACCAAATTGCTGTGCGAATGGTCCTTATAGACCTGCGGCGACAGCCGTCCAGTAGGTCGCGCCTGCCGCGACATAGGCGAGTATAAAAAGATAGCCGACCATGAACATCGGCCATTTCCAGCCATTGGTTTCGCGCCGGGTGACGGCGATGGTCGATATGCATTGCGGCGCGAACACGAACCAGGCGAGGAAGGCAAGGGCGGTCGGCAGCGACCAATTGCCCTTGAGGCGTTCGCCCAGCGATTGTTCCAGAGCCTCCTCGTCGTCGCCAGCTTCGATGCTGTAGGTGGTCGCCAGCGCCGAGACGGCAACCTCGCGCGCCGCCATCGCCGGAATGAGCGCGAGGCTGATGTCGCGGTTGAAGCCGATCGGCTCCATGATGACATTGAGAACCGAGGCGACTCGACCCGCCGCGCTATAATCCACCGGTGAAATGTCCGAATCCGCAGGCGGCTTGGGGAAGCTGAGAAGCGCCCACAAGATGATCGTCGAGACGAAGATGATCGTGCCTGCGCGCTTGAGGAATATGGCGGCCCGTTGCCATAGCCCGAGTGCGATGTCCTGCCAGCGCGGCCACTGATATTTGGGCATCTCCATCAGGAAACCGCTGCTCTTGCCTCTGGCGACCGTGCGCCGGAGCACCAGCGCCACGATCATCGCGCCGACGATTCCGCCGACATAGAGGCCGAAGAGCACCAGCCCTTGCAGACCTATGCCCCCCATTACCGTGCGCGCCGGGATGAACGCGCCGATGATCACCGCATAGACCGGCAGCCGTGCCGAACAGGTCATCAATGGCGCAATCAATATCGTCGTCAGCCGGTCCTTCGGGTCGCTGATCGAGCGCGTCGCCATGATGCCGGGGATCGCGCAGGCGAAGGAGGAGAGCAAAGGGATGAACGCGCGCCCGGAAAGCCCGACCTTTGCCATCAGTCCATCCATCAGGAAGGCGGCGCGGGTCATATAGCCGGTCGCTTCCAGCATCAGGATGAAGAAGAACAGGATCAGGATCTGCGGCAGGAACACAATCACCGAACCGACGCCGTTGATCGCGCCATCGACAAGGAAGGAACGCAGATAGCCCGGCGGCGTCACAGCGCTTGCGGCATCGCCCAAGGCCGCAACCCAGCCTTCGATCAGGGCGATGGGCGCTTCGGACCATGCATAGACGCCCTGAAACATTACGAACAATAGTCCCAGCAGCAGCAGCGGCCCCAATATCGGGTGCAGCGCCACCGCGTCTACCGCATGAGTGAGGCGGCGCGAGGGCGTTTCGGACACGATGGTCGCCCGCGCCATAACATGCGCTCGGGCCCGGCGTTCCGCAAAGCTTGTCGGCGCTGCGGGAGGGTGCAGTTCGATCGCGCCTGAGCTGACCAGCGGCGTTACCGCCTGCAGCAATGCCTCAAGACCGCGCTTGCGCACCGCTACCGTAGGCACCACGGGCACGCCGAGTTGCTGCGCCAGCACGTTCGGATCAAGCTCCAGCCCGTCGCGCGCGGCAAGATCGACCATGTTGAGCGCCACCACCATTGGCAGCCCCAGATCCCGGATTTCCAGCGCAAAACGCAGATGATTTTCGAGATTCGCCGCATCGACGACCAGAATGAGTGCATCGGGCAGGCGCTCGCCGGCCTGCTTCCCCAATATCACGTCGCGCGTCACCTGCTCGTCCGGGCTGGTCGGGGTTAGGCTGTATGTGCCGGGCAGGTCCACCAGTTCGACGGGGCGGCCATCGGCCAGCGCCAGACGCCCCGATTTCCGCTCGACCGTCACGCCGGGATAATTGCCCAGCTTCTGCCGTGCCCCTGTCAAGGCATTGAACAGGGCACTTTTGCCGGCATTGGGGTTGCCGACCAGCGCGATCAATGGATTGGCGGTCATGATATGCCGTTTCTGCCGCTGTCGCTTTCGCCTGCGTCAGGACCAGTACGCACATGAATGGCTTGCGCATGATTGCTTCGCATGGCGACCGTCATACGCCCGATACGACACGCAAGTGCACCACCGCCAAACAGGCCACCACGATGCAGCGCTTCGACGCTCGCGCCTTCATCGACCCCGAATTCCCGCAATCTTTGCGCCTCGCCGAGCGAAAGAGTGTTCCATTCCACCTTGTCTATGAAGGCCGGCTGGCCCAGAGGCAATTGATGTAGGTGCAAGTCTGTTATCCGTTAGTTTTGCGAACGATTATCATTATCCTGAAATCCACGCCAGTCTTTTTTCCGAATCGCTGGCATTATGAGAGGCTTCGTTTCATAGGGCACTCATGCCTATCATTGATCCCGGTCATCACCAGAATTTGCCGCCCGGTCTGAAAATGGTCGAATTCATCGCGCTTATGGCGGCGATGATGGCGATCCCCGCGTTTTCCATCGATCTGATGCTCCCTGCCCTGCCGGAAATCGGGCGCGATCTGCATGTCGACAATCCCAACGACCGTCAGGCCATCATATTGTTCTTCTTTCTCGGTCTGGCGAGCGGATCGCTATTTTATGGCCCCTTATCGGACAGATATGGCCGCCGGGTAATATTGATCGGGGCGATGGCTCTTCTATTGGCGGCAACCATCATATGTGCTGTGGCATCCAGCTTCCCCATCATGCTGGGTGCGCGACTGATTGCGGGATTTTGCGGCGCGGCCTGCCGGGTCACGGTGGTGAGCATTGTGCGCGATTGCTTTCAAGGCGATGCAATGGCGCGGATTATCTCGCTCATCATGTCCATCTTCATGATCGTGCCGATATTGGCGCCGAGCTTTGGGCAAATCATATTATTGTTTGCCCCCTGGCGCTGGATATTCTGGATATTGGCGATCCTGATCTGCATTATCGGCATTTGGCTCAGCTGGCGCTTGCCGGAAACGCTCGACCCGGATAACCGCACCAGCATCGGGCCCAGAGACCTGTTGGCCACGTTCGTGCGGATCGTCACCAACCGCAATTCGATCGGGCATATGGTCGCCAGCGGTTTCATGTTTGGCGGGCTGACCGGCTTTCTTGTCTCGGTGCAACAGATTTTCTTCGATGTATTTCACATGCCCGACATTTTCCCCTTCGCCTTTGCAGGGATCGCTGTCTGGATGGCGGTAGGCAGCCTGTTCAACAGCCGCCTTGTCGAACGCTTCGGCGCGCGCAGAATGAGCCAGAGCGCAGTGCTTGTCCTGATCCTGCTGTCCATCATGCACAGCCTGTTCATCGTTTTGGGTGCGGAAAACGTCTTTGTGTTCATGATTCTCCAGAGCCTGACGAGTGCATGCTTCTCGTTCGCCGGCAGCAATTTCAGCGCGATCTCGCTTGAGCCTTTCTCCAAAGGGGCGGGACTCGCCTCCTCGCTTCAGGCATCGCTGACCACGCTTATGGGCGCCGTTCTGGGCGGTTTCATCGGCGCGCAGTTCAATGGCACTGTCCTGCCCATGGCGCTGGGCTTCCTCGGCTTTGGCATGATGTCGATGTTCGTCATCGGCTGGGCAGAAAAATGGCGGTTTTTCAGGCGGCCCGGCCTTGCCTATTTGCGAACGAGCGAGGGCATGAAGCCCCCGCTCTGATCCGCGACAACTATTTCTTGAGTTCAGGCGTCCTTGCCGCCCGGCGTATGCGCGCCGGGGAGGGGCGGCACAGGCTGCGGCGGCACATCGGCATCGTCTTCGTGAACATCGATGATACCACGTCCGACATGGCTCTTGCGATAGCCATAAGCGAAATACACGAGCAGACCGATCCCGCCCCAGATCGGCAACACCATTTTCGCATCGACCGGCAGATTCCAGTAAAGGAATACGCAGCCAATCGCCGCAACCGGGCCGATGATCCAGATAAAGGGCGTGCGGAACGGGCGCACCCGGTTCGGATCGCGCAGACGCAGCACCAATACCGATATCGCCACCATGAAGAAGGCGAAGAGCGTGCCCGAGTTGGAAATATCGGCAAGCTGACCGACCGGCAACAGCGCGGCGGCAATCGCCACGAAAACGCCGGTAATCATCGTCACGATATGCGGCGTCTTCCATTTCGGATGCACGGTGGCGAGCTTTTCAGGCAGCAGGCCATCGCGCGCCATCACGAAGAAGATGCGCGTCTGGCCGAAGAGCATCATCAAGATGACCGAGGGAAGCGCAAGGTTCGCGGCCAGACCGATAAGATCGCCCGCCCAGGTATAGTTGATGGCGCGCAGCACGTGGGCCAGCGCCTCGTTGGAACAGACCAGAGGTTCCTGGCCCTGCGCGAGCAGTGCGGCGCACTGGCTTGCAAACTCGGCTGAACCGGGCTGCACGCCCAGCTCCGTCGGTTGCGCGCCAATGGCGCCAATGGCACCCGCAGCAACCAGCAGGTAAAAGACGGTGCAGATCGCCAGACTACCGATCAGGCCGATCGGCACATTGCGTTGCGGATTCTTGGTTTCCTCGGCTGCGGTCGAAACCGCGTCGAAACCGACATAGGCAAAGAAGATAGAGGCTGCGGCACCGACAATGCCCATGCCGCTCGATCCCGCCGGGCCGAACCATCCATTGGGAGAAAATGGCGCGAAATGCTCGCCATTCATCGCGGGCATGGTGAGCGCAATGAACATGGTGAGCGCGGTAACCTTGATAGCCACCAGAACCGCATTGAACATCGCACTTTCCTTGGTGCCCATCATCAGCAGCCAGGTTACGGAAAGAGCGACGACGATGGCGGGCACATTAATCACGCCATGCGTGAAATCCGCAACAGGAATGAAACCATCCAGCGACCAGGTCGGCCCCGCGGCCAGCGCCGTGGGCAATTCAAACCCCGTCCAACTCTTGAGCAACCCCATGAAATAGCCGGACCAGCCCACCGACACCGCCGATGCCGCCACCGCATATTCGAGGATCAGTGCCCAGCCGACCGTCCACGCCAGCAATTCGCCCATAACGGCATAGCTGTAGGTATAGGCCGAACCGGATACCGGCACCATCGATGCGAGCTCGGAATAGCAAAGTGCAGCGACGGCACAGACGAAACCTGCAATCATGAAGCTCCACATCATGCCGGGACCGGCCTTTTGCGCCGCCGCTGCCGTCAGAACGAAAATGCCAGTGCCGATAATGGCGCCGACACCGAGCAACGTAAGTTGTACTGGCCCCAGCGAGCGGTGCAGCGATTTCTTTTCCGCCGTCGCCAAAATGGCATCCAGCGGTTTGACACGATCAAAAATCATGGATGAAAGCCCTTTTGTCTCTCTTGCGCGGCGGGAACGCACACGCTCTATGGCGCGCGAGACTATAGGCTAAAATCGGATGCGCAAGAGGGCGCAGGCAACGGCCGTTCAATCAGCGCGCCAGCATGGGCCCCAGCGGCTTGCCAGCGAAGATATGAACATGCAGATGCGGCACTTCCTGATGCGCATCCATGCCGACATTGGCGAGCAGGCGATAGCCCGGTTCCAGTTGCCCCGCCGCGCGCGCGATTTCGCCCACGGACCGGACAAAACCGGCAATTTCCGCATCGCTCGCCTTGGCCGAGAAATCGTCCCAGCTCACATAGCGGCCTTTGGGAATGACGAGAATATGCGTCGGCGCCTGCGGGTTGATGTCGTGAAAGGCCAGCACCCATTCATTCTCGAAAACCTTGCTGCACGGTATTTCGCCGCGCAGAATTTTCGCAAAGATATTGTCGTCGTCATAGGGAAGTGTGGGGTCGATCGGCATTCCGGACTCCTCAGTCTTTTGGTCGCGCGGCCTTTTCGGCGATGCCGGACACGCCCTCGCGCCGGTCCAGCTCCGCGCCTATGTCCTCAAGGCTCAGCCCCATGTCGGCGAGCAGCACGATGAGGTGGAACAGAAGGTCCGCGCCTTCCTTCACCACTTCCTCGCGGTCGTCGGCTATTGCCGCGATCACCGTCTCGACAGCTTCCTCGCCCAGCTTCTGCGCGATCTTTTTGCGTCCCTTCGCCGTCAGCCTGGCGACATAGCTGCTGTCCGGGTCCGCCGAGCGGCGCTGGCGGATGGTGTCTTCGAGGCGGGAGAGGCTGTCGCGCATGGGCGCTGTTTGCAGGGGAAAGCCCGCCCGCGTCAACCGGAAATGGGGTGCCGCACCTTTATTCCCGCGCGGGCAAGCGCGGCATGCGCCTCGCCGATGCTGTGCTGGCCGAAATGAAAGATCGAGGCGGCGAGCACGGCGCTGGCATGGCCCTGCAACACGCCTTCGACCAGATGATCGAGCGTGCCGACGCCGCCGGATGCAATTACCGGAACGGATACCGCGTCGGCAATGGCGCGGGTGAGCGCAAGATCATAGCCGCGCCTGGTGCCATCGCCATCCATCGACGTGACGAGCAGTTCGCCCGCGCCCAGCTTTGCCAGCCGCACCGCATGCTCCAGCGCGTCGATGCCGGTTTCCTTGCGCCCGCCATGGGTGAAAATTTCCCAGCGGCCTTCTGCGACCCGGCGCGCATCGACGCTGGCGACAACGCATTGGCTGCCGAAGCGGTCGGCAATATCGGCGACGACTTCGGGGCGGGAGACGGCGGCGCTGTTCACCGCCACCTTGTCCGCGCCCGCGAGCAGCAGCGCGCGCGCATCCTCCGCGCTGCGCACGCCGCCGCCTACCGTCACCGGCATGAAGCAGACCTCCGCCGTGCGCCGCACGATGTCGAGCAGGGTGCCGCGATCTTCATGGCTGGCGGTAATGTCGAGGAAGCAGAGTTCGTCCGCGCCCTGTTCGTCATAGATGCGCGCCTGTTCGACCGGATCGCCCGCATCGGCGAGATCGACGAAATTGACGCCCTTGACCACCCGACCATTGGCGACATCGAGACAGGGAATGACACGGGTGCGGACGGTCATTTTTGGTCTCGCTCACGCTCGAAGACGGCACCAGCCCGCTCCCCCGCCCAACCGCCCGATATTATACCCTGTCGGGCGGTTGGGCGGGGGAGCGGGCTGGTGCCGCGCACTTCAATGCACATGATTCTCATTCCGCCGCCGCCACCGCGAGCGCCGTCGCCAGATCAAGCCGCCCGTCATAGAGCGCCCGCCCGGTAATCACGCCCTCGATCCCGTCCTGCGCATGCAGGGCGAGCACGCGAATATCGGAAATGCCCGCGACGCCGCCGCTGGCGATCACCGGGATGGAGCACGCCCGCGCAAGCCCCACCGTCGCATCGACATTGCAGCCCTTGAGCAGCCCGTCGCGGCCGACATCGGTGAACAGCAGCGCCGCGACGCCCGCATCCTCGAACCGGCGGGCGAGATCGATCACTTCCATGTCGCTCATTTCCGCCCAGCCCTCGGTCGCCACGAAGCCGTCGCGCGCATCGACCGCGACGACGATGCCGCCGGGGAAATCGCGCGCCGCCGCCTTCACGAACTCCGGGTCTTTCAGCGCCGCCGTGCCGATGACGATGCGCGACACGCCAAGATCGAACCAGCGCTCGACTGCCTCGCGGTTGCGGATGCCGCCGCCCAGTTGCACATGGCCGGGAAAAGCGCGCACGATGCTTTCCACCGCAGCGCCATTCACGGCCTTCCCTGCAAAGCTGCCGTCGAGATCGACGACATGCAGGTGCTGCGCGCCCGCATCGGCAAACAGCAAGGCCTGCGCGGCCGGGTCGTCGCCATAGACAGTCGCGCGGTCCATATCGCCTTCAGCGAGGCGCACGACCTGTCCGCCCTTGAGGTCGATAGCGGGAAAAACGATAATAGACATCAGGGCTTCCATTCCAGAAAGCGGGAAAGGAAGGAAAGGCCATAGTTCTGGCTCTTTTCCGGGTGAAATTGCACGCCGACGATCGTGTCGCGCCCTACGGCGCTCACCAGCCTGCCGCCATGCTCGGTCGTGGCGAGTATTTGCGCGGGGTCGACGGCATCGAAATGATAGCTGTGGAGATAATAGGCTTCGCCGGGCTCGATAAGCCGATGCGGGGTGGCGGGCGTCACATCGTTCCAGCCCATATGCGGCACTTTTATGGTCGCATCGGCGGGCTCGATCAGCCGCACCGTGCCCGCGATCCAGCCCAGCCCCGCATGCGATCCGAATTCCTCGCCCGTCTCGGCCAGCAATTGCATGCCGACGCAAATGCCAAGGAAAGGCACACCGCGCTGCCCCACCGCCTCGCTCATCGCCTCCACCACGCCGGGCAGACCATATAACCCATCGCGGCAGGCGCGAAACGCGCCCACGCCGGGCAGCACGATGCGCTCGGCCCGCGCCACGACATCCGGGTCGGCGGTCACGGCGACGTCGTTCGCTCCGGCCTTTACCAGCGCATTGTGAACCGAATGAAGATTGCCCGCGCCATAATCGATCAGCGCGACGCTCATCCGCCCAGCATTCCCTTGGTCGAAGGAATGGCGTCCGCCTTGCGCGGATCGATTTCTACCGCGATGCGCAGCGCGCGCGCCAGCCCCTTGAACAGGCTCTCGACGATATGATGATTGTTGCTGCCGTAGAGATTTTCGACATGCAGCGTGATGCCCGCCGATCCGGCAAAGCTGTGGAACCAGTGCTCGATCAGCTCCGTATCCCACTCGCCCAGCCGAGGTGTGCCGAAATCCGCCTTGAACACAAGGAAAGGCCGCCCCGAAATATCGAGCGCGACACGGCTCAGCGTCTCGTCCATCGGTGAATAGGCGCTGCCATAGCGGGTGATGCCGCGCTTGTCGCCCAATGCCTTGGCGAGCGCCTCGCCAATGGCGATGCCCGTGTCCTCGGTGGTGTGGTGCTGGTCGATATGCAGGTCACCCTTGGCCAGCACTTTCAGGTCGATCAGCGAATGGCGCGAAAGCTGTTCGAGCATATGATCGAGAAAACCGATGCCCGTCGACACCTCATAGGCGCCGGTCCCATCGAGATTGAGGGAGACATAGATCGAGGTTTCCCCCGTCGTCCGCTGGATTTCTGCGCTTCTCATGTCGCCCCTATAGCGCGGTTTTATCTGTGCGCAATCTTCCCGGCGATTCGTCGCCTCGGATCAACCAAGGCTTGACCATGTATTCCCCTGCGTTAGGTAGAGGGGCATGAGCGACAGCCTGCCCGATAGCCTGATTCCCTATGACGAGATCGTACAGGAAGCGCTGCGCGCCGTTGTCGGCCGCGTATTGGGGCAGGTCGAGCAGATGGGCGGCCTGCCCGGTGACCATCATTTCTACATCACGTTCAAGACTCAGGCGCCGGGCGTAGACATTCCAAAGCATCTGGTGGAACGTTTCCCCGACGAAATGACGATCGTGCTCCAGAACAAATATTGGGACCTGAAAGCGGAAGAGACCCTGTTTCGGGTCAGCCTGACCTTCAATCAGGTGGCGGCGCAGCTTGTCATTCCCTTCGCCGCGATTACCGCCTTTGTCGATCCAGCCGTCAATTTTGCGCTGCAATTTCAGGTGCAGGGCGATGAAATCGAGCCCGAACCGCATGAAGACGCGGAAAATGATGTTCCCGGCGATACGCCGCTGCCTGCGGAAGACGGCTCCAATGTCGTCTCTATCGATTTCGGCAAGCGGAAATAGTCTTTCTTCCTTCGCACACATACCATTGTGCGGAACAATGATCTTATCTTGGAGGTTGATATGGCGAAACAGGCTGCAAGGAGTCGTATCAAAATGCTGGGTAAGCTGGTCGCTGGGGTCATGGGATCGCGCATCGCCGAAAATGCCGGGAAATCGGGGGCTGTTGGTGCTGCCGCCGGGCTGCTGGCGCGCGGGATGATCCGCCGTTCGCCGATCGGCGCGCTCATGCTGGGCGGCGCATGGATGGGGCATAAGCTCTATAAGCGCAACAAGGAGCGTCAACTCGATGCCGCCGCGAACACCGCCAAACCGGCAAAGGTGGTCGAACCCCGCGCGCCCGAAGTTCCGTCCGCAGAATAAGGCTCCTGTTCAGGTGCGATGAGGATGGCTTGTCGGATTCAGGCCAAACGCTATGTGACGAAAGGGAATTTTCCCCCGTTGACGAGCACCGTTTGTCACGTCACTAGCAGTTATGGCCATCAGCAACCAGAATGATCCGCACGGTTTCAACCGCAGAGGGCTTTTGTTCGTCCTGTCCTCGCCATCAGGCGCGGGCAAATCGACGATCTCGCGCATGCTTCTGGCGGCGGACAGCAATCTGCGCATGTCGGTATCCGCGACGACGCGCCCCATCCGACCCGGCGAAACCGATGGCAAGGATTATCATTTCGTCGATATCGAGCGCTTCCGTGAAATGGTCGCGGCCAATGAATTCCTCGAATGGGCGCATGTCTTCGGCAACCGCTATGGCACACCGCGCGGCCCGGTGGAGGACATGCTCAAGGCCGGGCAGGACGTGCTGTTCGATATAGACTGGCAGGGTGCGCAGCAACTGCACCAGATTGCGGGCGGCGACGTCGTGCGCGTGTTCATCCTGCCGCCCTCGATCGAGGAGCTGGAACGCCGCCTGCGCGCGCGCGGCACCGACAGCGAGGAGGTGATTTCCGGTCGTATGGCCCGCGCCGCCAACGAGATCGCGCACTGGGACGGTTATGATTATGTGCTCGTCAACGACGATGCGCAGGTCTGTTTCGAAAAGGTGCGCACGATCCTCGCCGCCGAGCGCCTGAAACGCAGCCGCCAGACCGGCCTGATCGGCTTCATCCGCGGTCTGGGCAAGCGTATAGAGGGCTGAAGGCGCGGAAGCGGAATCACCCACAACCGGGAACGGGCAGGGTGATTCCGCTTCCGCGCTATCTGCTCAAATTCCTCCCGCAACTGCGGGATAGCCGGCCGCCTCCAGCGCGGCCGCCAGTCCCACGGCGCAGGCGTTAAGTACTTCAGGGCTGGTCGACCGCACAACGAAATTGCAGCCTACCCGGCCTTCGCGGAAAAAGGGATAACTGCCGATCTGACTGCCTTCATGCGCGCGTTCGGTGGCGATCAGCAGTTCGGCAATTTCGCTTTCCGCGACCCAGCAGCCGACCTGCGTCGAAAGCAGCGGCTCGCCGCCCTCCAATGTGCCGGTCAAGGCATCGAGCATGCCCGCAGTGATATGCGGAACGCCCGCCATGATGAAGAGGTTGCCGATGCGGATGCCCGGCGCGCCGGAATAGCGATTGGGGATAAGTTCCGCGCCTTGCGGAACGCGGGCCATGCGCAGCCGTGCCTCGGTGACGCCGCCGCGCGTCTCATAATAGCCTTCCAGCATCGCGCGCGCTTCCGGATGGACGATAACGGGCACATCCAGCGCCGCCGCAATCGCATCGACGGTGATGTCGTCATGCGTCGGGCCGATGCCGCCGGTGGTGAAGAGATAGTCATTGCGCGCGCGCAGCTGGTTCACGGCCTCGATGATCGTGTCCTCGATGTCGGGCACGACGCGCACTTCGCGCAGGCGAATGCCCTGCACATTGAGCCAGCCCGCAATCTGCGCGACATTCTTGTCCTGCGTGCGGCCCGAGAGAATTTCATCGCCGATGACGACCAGCGCCGCCGTCCAGATCCGGTCCGTCATCTGGCCGCCGCCTTGTTCGCCAACGCTTTCAGGCGCGAAAACCGTTCGGGCGGCAGCACTTCAGCAGGGTTATAATAGGTTTCGAAATGCGGGATGCCTTCGGGCAAAGCCGCCCAGTGCATGCGCTCGGCTGTATATATGACGGCATCTGGCGTAATGCTCGCGGGGTCATCCAATGTGCCGACGCGAACACCCATGCCATGTTCGCCAAGGCGCGGATAATGGCTCCAAAGCGCGGTGCCGCAGACGGCGCAGCGCAGGATGATATGATCGCCGCCGCTACCGGCGGTGACCACATGGCGGGTCAGAGTGCCGGAGAGTAGCTCCACCCGATCCGCCTCGCAGAACATGTTGACGACCGAAGTGGAGCCGGTCTGGCGCTGGCATTGGGTGCAGTGGCAATTGTTGACGAAGATCGGCTCGCCCGTCACGCGATAACGCACAGCGCCGCATGCGCATCCGCCTTCTTTCACCTGTCGGGACATATCGCCATCTCCTTGCCGCCCCATTCCATGCCCGCATGCGCAGAGCGGATCAAGGGCCTCGTCATCCGGCGCGAGAATGATTATAGGGAGATTATGACCGAATATATGACCATGACGGCGGAGAGCCCGCCAACGCGATCGACAGCGATCAAATTATACGACGAGAGCGGCTTTGCGGGTATGCGCAAGGCGGGGCGGCTGGCCGCCGATATTCTCGATGCGCTGGCGCCGCTGGTCGTGCCCGGCATCACCACCGGCGAGATCGATGATATCGTCCGCCGCCTCACGATCGAGGGTGGCGGGGTGCCTGCGACCATGGGCTATCGCGGCTATCAGCATAGCTGCTGCACCTCGATCAACAATGTGATCTGCCATGGCATCCCCGGCGAGCGCGAGCTGAAGGAAGGCGATATCGTCAATATCGACGTCACTCCCGCCGTCGATGGCTGGCATGGCGACAGCAGCCGCATGTATATTGCGGGCGAAGCGCCGATCAAGGCGAAACGGCTGATCGAAGTGACCTATGAATGTCTGATGCTGGGGATAGAGCAGGCGAAGCCGGGCAATCATCTCGGCGATGTCGGCCATGCGATCCAGCGTCATGCGGAAAAGCACCGCTATGGCGTGGTGCGCGATTTCTGCGGCCATGGGTTGGGGCAGGTATTCCATGATTCACCGGAGGTGGTGCATGTCGGCACTCCCGGCAGCGGGCCGGAGCTGAAGCCCGGCATGTTCTTTACCATCGAGCCGATGATCAACATCGGCAAGCCGGGTGTGCGGATGATGGAGGATGGCTGGACGGCCGTGACGCGCGATCGCACCTTGTCGGCGCAGTTCGAACACAGCGTCGGCATCACCGAAATCGGCTGCGAGATTTTCACGAAAAGCGCGAAAGGGCTGGATTGCCCGCCTTATAGCTGACGCGGCGGAAACGGCCTACACATAGAAAGGGGGCCGTTTATGGCCCCCTTTCTGGCAGTATCGCGATTTCCGAACAGCCAGATGATCCATCTGGCTGGAAATCGCTTCAGGCGCGCAGACGCTCGGCCAGCGATTGCAAGGTGATGTCGGGTATCACCTCATGCGGGTTTTCCGCGCGCACCAGCGCGGCGAGCCAGTTGCTGCGTTGGCCCATTTCATCCAGCCGTTGCAGATAGGTCATACAGCGCAGCATGACTTCTTCATCGAGGCAGAGCTGCACCCCGATATCTTCCAGATCTTCGCGCAATTGATCGAGTTCAGCCGCGATCTTGTCCCGCAATGAGAGAGCAGAGATCAGGGGCGAAACATGTGTCGCGGAGCTTTCCATTGATGCAGTCTCAGGCGGCAAGGTCTCGTTCCTCACAGCGGGCGAGGATGGACCGCGCCAGTTCGGGAATGGACAGCTGCGCCTCGACTGCGCCCTTGGCAATGGCTGCCGCCGAAGCCTCGAACACCATTGCGCTTTCCCTGTCCTGGCACAGGGTCAGGCCGCCTACCTGTTTGATGGCGGCCATACCGGCGGCTCCGTCGGTGCCGACACCGGACAGGATCACGCCAACAGCCTTGTCGCGCGCAGCCTTGGCGACGGTCGTCAACAAAAGGTCGGCCGAGGGGCGCATGCCATTGACAGGATCGCGCGCGACCAGACGAATGGCGCCGCCCGGCCAACGATCGATCAGGCCGTGCTTGTCCGGGCCGGACAGCACATAGACATGGCCCTGTTGCAGCATCATGCCGTCTTCGGCGAGCTTGACCTCCGGCGCGATCGCATCATTGAGACGTGCAGCGAAAGGTGCGGCCAGACCTTCCTCGAGCTGTTGCAGCACGATGGTGGGCGGACAATTGGCGGGCCATACGGAAAGCAGTTCGGTAATCGCCACGCCGCCGCCGGTCGAAGCGGCAAGAGCGACGATCGAACCATTCCACTTATACGTCTGGGTCACCGTCAATGTGTTTACCGCGGCCACTGCTGCGGCCTGCGCCGTTTCAAGGGCGGCGGGATCATATTTCTTGACCTTGCTCTTGGCGGCGGTTGCCACCAGCTTGCAAAGCTTGCCGGAAATATTGGTGAATTCTTCGGGGGTTGCCCGGGCCGGCTTCGGGAAGCAATCGACCGCGCCGATTTCCAGCGCGCGCAGCGTCACCTCCGCGCCCTTTTGCGTCAGTGTCGAGAGCATGACGACCGGCATGGGCTTGGTGGTCATGATTTCTTCAAGGAAATCGATACCGTTCATCCCCGGCATTTCGATATCGAGCGTGACGACATCCGGCCGCATGTCGGCGATCATTTCGCGTGCTTCATCCGCGTTGGCTGCCGCCCCTATGACAACGAGATCGCTCGACCGTTCCAAAGCACTGGAAAACAGCGCCCGCATCGTGATGGAGTCGTCGACGACCAGAACTTTAACCGCAGCCATTATGCCTGTCCCTTTCCGGATCTCTCTAGCATTTCTTGTTCAAATCTCGTTTTGCGCTTCGGCAAGGTCAGGCTGCTTCAGGCAGTTCCGCGTCCGAGGTCAACCCCGGCAGATCGAGAACCATGACCATCCGGTCCTCCTGCGCCACCAGCCCTTCGAGATAAGGCACGACCGTATCGGTGCTGGTGGCCGGGGGCGGCTGGATATCCTCTTCCTGCGCCGTGACGATGTCGCTCACCGCATCGACGATGAGGCCGCGAAGCTGCCCGGCGATCTGGGCAACGATGATGACGTGCCGATCCGTCGGCGAGGTCGGTTCCCAACCCAGCCGCGCGGCCAGATCGATAACCGGCAGAACCGTGCCGCGCAGGTTGACGACCCCCGCAACATAATGCGGCACATGGGGCAGGCGCGTGGTGGGCGACCATGCGCGGATTTCCCGTATCGCCATGATGTCGAGGCCAAAGCTCTGACTGCCCAGATGAAAGGTGATCAATTGACGTGCCATGGTATTTCTCGCCCCCTTTTGAGCCAAACTTAATGCGTTACCCTGCGCAGAGCCGTATCGAGCTTTTCGGCATCGAACGGCTTGACGATCCAGCCGGTCGCCCCGGCCGAACGCGCGCGCGCCTTCTTCTCATCCGAGCTTTCGGTCGAAAGCACGAGAATCGGGCAATCGCGAAACCGCGTCTGTTCGCGCAGCGCCTCGATCAGGCCAAAGCCATCCATGCGGGGCATGTTGATATCCGTGACAATGACGTCGACGTCGGTGCCGTTGTCCGCCAGCCATTCCAGCGCCGCCACGCCGTCTTCGGCCTGCGACACACTATATCCGCGCGAGGTCAGCGCGGCCCGCAAAAGGGCGCGCATGCTTGCGCTGTCGTCCACAGTCAGGACATGGATATTATCAGACATAAATACGCCTTTTCTTCTCTTCAAAACAGTTCGAGTTCGCCGCCATCCGTTTGCGGTCTTGCCACCGGTCTGGGCGCAGGCGCCGCGACCCGTTCAACTATCCTGCACCGCGTCCGACCCATGACCGGATCGAAATCGATGCGCCGCGCCATATCGCCCCCCACGTCGATTCGCAGGACCGGAATTTTTTCCGCGCCAAGGAAAGTTTCCGCAAAGCGCGCATTGGCATCGCCGATGCGCGTCATTCCCGTGTACATATTCGCTCCACCATAGAGATGCGCCTTCATCCGGGACTTTACACCACCACGTGTCATCATCTGGTTAATAAGCAGCTCCATCAGATAGATGCCGTAATTTTGATCGGCGACTGTGCCGCTGCCTATGATCGGTTCGGCGAGCAGGAAATGGTTCATGCCGCCCACGCGCGCAACAGGGTCGTAGAGGCAGCAGGCGATGCAACTGCCCAGCACGGTCGTCAGGATCTGATGTTGGCCGTCGCCGACATGGACCTGTCCCTGCATTACCGTGATACGTTGAGGAGAGCCGAGCGATACTTCAGGATCGTGACGCATATATTATAGCCCCGCCACCGAAAGCGCGCGTTCCGCAATGCGGGGCAAGGGCAGGATTTTTTCGGCGGCGCCAATGTCGGCGGCGGCCCGGGGCATGCCATATACCGTGCTGGTCGCTTCATCCTGCGCGATGGTGCGGCCACCCGCGCGGCGCATGGCGAGCAAGCCGCGCGCGCCGTCCTGCCCCATGCCGGTCAGCAATATGCCCACGGCGGCGGGGCCGAGCTTCTGCGCAACCGATTCGAACATGGCATCGATGCTCGGGCGGTGCCCGGAGACGGGATCGCCCGGCACCAGCTTTGCAATAATTTTTTCGCCGCCCCCGATCAGCGCGTGCTTGTCATTGCCCGGCGCGATGTAGATGTGTCCGGGGTGCAGGATCGCGCCCGATTCGAGCAATTGCACCTGTGCGCGGCATTGTTTGTCGAGGCGGGCCGCCATGGCCGGCGCAAAGGCTGCGCTGATATGCTGGACGATGACGGTGGGTGGGCAGTTTTCTGGAAAGGCGGGCAGCAGATGATGCAAGGCTTCCACGCCGCCTGTCGATGCTCCGATGGCGATCAGGCGTGCGTTGGCCGAGCCGCCCACTTTTGATACGGCAATGCTCTGCTGCACCACCGGATTATATAGTGCGGGGCTGACGGGCGCAGGCGCGTTGGGAACGCGGACGAAACGGACCCGCGCGGCATCGCGGACCATGCGGCCCAGCAAACCATCGTCATTGCCGAGCAGGCCGCTCATCGAACCGTTCGGCTTTGCGTAGCAATCGACCGCGCCCAGCTCCAGCGCGCGGATAGTGGTTTCGCAGCCCTTTGACGTGATCCCGGAAACGATCACCACCGGCATGGGCCGCAGATGCATGATCTTTTCCAGGAAATCGAGACCGTTCATGCCCGGCATTTCGATGTCGAGCGTAACGACATCCGGGTTGAGCTCGCGGATCATGCTGCGCGCCTCTATGGCGTCGGCTGCAGCGCCGACGACCTCAATATCCGGTTCGCTGCCCAACAGGCGCGAGAGCAGCGCGCGCATCGTGGCAGAGTCATCAACAATCAACACGCGTGTTTTCACGTTCGGTCCTTTCGGTAGATTGTGCCCCCAACGAGCGACAGAATATCTTGTGCCGGGCCGCTCACCCGCTCGCTATGGCCAATATACAGATGCCCGCCGGGCAGCAGTTGATCGGCAAAGCGGGCGACCAGCCGCTCTTTCGTGGGCTGATCGAAATAGATCATCACATTGCGGCAGAAGATCACGTCGAACTGCCGCTTCATCGGCCATTCGCCCAGCAGGTTGAGGCGCTTGACGCGGATCATCCCGCACATTTCGGGCGCCATATGCGCTTCCTTGCCGACCTGCTTCACCCAGGCGCCGACGAGCGGTTCCGGAACATCCTTGAGGGTCTCGAAGGCATAGCGCGCGGTTTTTGCGCCAGCGACCGCATGATCGGCGAGATCCGTGGCGAGGATCACCACATCTCCGTTCAGCAGAACGCGCGCGGCGCTCTTGTCCGGCCCCAGCAAGGTCATCGCCAGCGAATAAAGTTCTTCGCCCGTCGAACAGCCCGCCGACCAGATGCGCACCGGGTGCCCCGCCTTGACCTTCGCCAGCAGTGCGGGCCGGACGACATCGGCCAGATGTTCGAAATGATGGGCTTCGCGATAGAAGAAAGTGTGATTGGTGGTCAGCGCATTGACCGTCTTGCGCCGTTCGCCGTCATCCTTGCGGATGAGGTCGATATAGCGCGCAAAGGTTTGTTGCCCGCTTTCGCGCACGAGCGGCGCGAGGCGCGAATAGACGAGCGTGGCCTTGCCCGGCGGCAGGACGATACCAGCGATGTCGTAGACGATCTCGCGCACCGCCTCGAAATCGGTGCGCGAATAGACTTGCGCACTGATGCCGGGGAAGGGGGTGAACGTTTCGGCGGCCATCTGGTTCATGCGGCCGCCAAAGCTCCGCCATGGGTATTGAAATTATCGGCTACCAGCGCATCGACATCGAGGATCAGCGCGACCTTGCCGTCGCCGAGGATGGTGGCGCCCGCAACGCCGGTTACCGGCTGATAATGCGCTTCGAGGCTTTTGATGACGAACTGGCGCTGATCGACGATGCTGTCGACCATCAGAACCGCCTGCCCGTGGCTTTCGGTATCGACGACGATCAGCACGGCATCCTGTGCGGTCTGCGCGGCTCCCATCGCGCCGACCGCCTGGTCGAGACGCACGATCGGCAGGAATTTCCCCCGATTGTTCAGCACATCGAGATTCTTGCCGATCTGCTTAACTTCGCTGCCTTCAGGGCGCAGGCTTTCGAGCACATGAGTGAGCGGCACGACAACCGTCTGATCGCCGACCGTGACGATCATGCCATCCGCAATCGCCAGCGTCAGCGGCAGCGCGAGGGTGAAGGTGCAGCCTTTACCGGGGTGCGATTCGATAGAGATGCGACCGCCCAGATCCTTCACGTTCTGGCGCACCACATCCATGCCGACGCCACGGCCGGAAATGTTCGATACCGATGCCGCGGTCGAGAAACCCGGCGCGAAGATGAGATGGTCTATCTCCTCATTGGAAAGCTGGGTTCCCGGCGCAACGAGGCCCTTTTCGATCGCCTTGTTGAGCACGACCTCGCGGTTAATGCCCGCGCCATCGTCCGACAGCGAAATGACGATGCGGCCGGACCGCTGTTCGGCGGAAAGATGCAGCTTGCCCTCGGCCGGCTTGCCATTGGCAAGGCGCACTTCGGGCTTTTCGATGCCATGATCGACGGCGTTGCGGATGAGATGAGTGAGCGGCTCGCTCAGGCGCTCAACCACCGTCTTGTCCAGCTCCGTGCTCTCGCCGCTCATGGTCAGAACGACGCGTTTGCCGGTATCGGCTTCAAGCTCGCGTACGATGCGCGGCACGCGGGAGAACACCGAACCGATCGGCTGCGCGCGGATCGACATGGTGCTTTCCTGAATATCGCGGGTGAGCAGATCGAGCATGCCCATTTCGTCGATGGCGGCAAGACCATGGCCCGCAAGGCGCTGCGCCATCATCGCCTGCGCGATTACCAGTTCGCCGACCGTATCGATGAGCTTGTCGAGCTTGGCGAGGTCCACGCGGACCGTCTGGCCGATGGAAGCGCCGTTCCGCGGCTGCGTCCCCGCAACGGGCTTTTCTTCAACAATAGCCTTGACCGGGGCGGGTGGGGCTATTTCGGCAGGAGCCGCCTTTTCGGCCACCGCACCATGCGCCTGAACGGGTGTAGCGGCAGGAATGATTTCGGCCAGCTTCACGTCAATGCCATCGCGCGTTATCGGTGCAGGCACAGCCTCGATCCTGAGCTCGCATTCATTGTCGATGAAGTCGAAAATTTCCTCGATTTCCGATCTTTTTATCGATGCGGGGGCATAAAAAGACCATGAAAGATAGGTTTTTTCCACATCCAGCGCGTCGAGCAGAGGAAGTTTGGCGGCATCGACCGAGAGGCACAAAACCCCCAGTTCATCCAGTTCGCGCAGCATCAGAAGCGGCTCGCTGCCATTGGCAAGCGCGCCATCGAGAAACCGCAGCGAAATCTTCCAGCCATGCTCGCCATAGGCCGCGACGGGCGCAGTTGCGGGTATCTCCGCGGCCTCGGTTTCCTCATCCGCCTCCCCAGCCGATGCCATTTCCATGCTGCGTTCAACTTCGGCAGCGGCGGCTTGGAATGCAGCCGCCTCTTCTTCGCCGACGGCCAGATCGCCCATCAGGCCATCCAGATCGAAATTCAGGCCGAAATCATCGGCAGGCGCTTGGGCACAGGCCTCTTCCTCGACCGCAAAGCTCTCTTGCGCAGCGGCCGCCGGGGCGTCTTCGCCATCGAAAGCGGGCTGGCCCGCCGCCGCGCGCGCTGCGACATCTTCAAGCTGCGCGCTGATTGCCGCGTCATTGGGTGTGTCGCCTTCTCCCCGCACAAACGCCACATGGTCGGCCAATATATCGAAAGCGCGCAGCATCAGGGTGTTGAGCGCATCGCTCAACCCCAGCTCGCCATCGCGCACATAAGACAGCACGGTCTCGAATTTGTGCGTGAACGCTTGCAGCAGTGTGAAGCTGAAGGCGCCCGCACCGCCCTTGATTGAGTGAACCGCCCGGAAAATGCCGTTGACGGTTTCCGCATCGGCATTGCCCGCGCGGCACGCCATCAGACCTTCTTCGGCGAGTGTCAGGGCCTCTTCGCACTCAAGAAAGAAGATGTTCTGGATTTCGTCATTAGTCATTGGTCTGTCCCACCCAATTGAAGGCGCCTCGGAGGCCCGCGACCTGCGCGGCCATGACCATCGCTTGCGAGGGATGCACCACCATTGTCACCGCCCGCGCCCGCGCCGTCTGCTGTGCGCTAAGCATCAGTTGCAGGCCCGACTGGCCAATGCGCATGACGTCGCGGCCTTCGACGGTCACGGTCTGGCCGGGCGTAAGGCTCTGATCGAGATGCGATATCAGTGCACCCGCTGTTGTCCGGTCGATCACCGCTGGAAGTGTAATCATCGTCATTTTTTCCGTCCCGCTCCGTCGTCCGTCAGAATTCGGACCAGTCATCCTGATCCGCTGCCAAAGCGAGATTGCCGCTGGTCGCGGGGGCGGCATATGCGGCCGGTTTCGATTGCTTGCGGGTTGCCGCTGTCCGGGCCGGGCTCGAAAGGTGCGGTGCATTTCCGGTATCACCCAGCGCGAAGCGGGTAACGAGGCGGGTCAGCTCATCCGCCTCGCCAGCGAGGCTGCGGGCAGCGGCCGTCGATTGCTCGACCATCGCGGCATTTTGCTGCGTAACCTTGTCCATGTCGCTGACAGCGGAATTGACCTGCTGCAAACCGGCAGCCTGGATTTCCGTCGATTCGGAAATGCTGGAGATCAGCGCGCTGATCTCGCCAACACGGGTAACGATGCGGCTGAGCATCGAGCCTGTATCGCCGACGAGGCCGACGCCTTCCTCCACCTGCTGCGCGCTGGTCATGATGAGCGCCTTGATGTCCTTGGCGGCTTCGGCGCTGCGCTGCGCGAGCGCGCGCACCTCGTTCGCCACCACGGCGAAACCCTTGCCGGCATCGCCTGCGCGTGCCGCCTCGACGCCGGCATTGAGCGCGAGCAGATTGGTCTGAAAAGCGATGCCGTCGATCACATTGATGATCTGCGTTATTTCGTGCGCGGATTTCTCGATCGCGCCCATCGCGCCAACCGCGCGCTCGACGACCCGCCCGCCTTCGCTGGCTTCACGATGGGCGTCATTGATGGCTGTCGTTACCTGCCCCGCGCTTTGCGCCGTGCCTTTAACCATGCCGGTGATTTCGTTCAGCGCGGTCGCCGATTCCGCGAGCGACGAGGCCTGCTGCTCGGTGCGCTGCGAAAGATCATGCGTGGCGGCGCGAATTTCACTGGCGCCCGCATGGATGCTGCGCGAGGTCCGCGTCACCGCTCCCATCGCATCGGCCATGCTGTCCATCGCACGATTATAATCGCCGCGCAGGCGCTCATATTCCTTCGGAAATGCGGTGGTGATGCGATATTTGAGATCACCCTCGGCCAGCTTGGCAAGGCCCGCGCCCAAGGCTTCGACAATCTGGTTCTGGCCGCTCGAATTGGCTTCGACACTGCGCGCATTGTCGCGGAAGATGGATATCGCTGCAACCATGCGGCCGACGCAATCATTATGATCCGAATATTCTATCGGGCTGTCGAGATCTCCCGCGACCAGACTTTCCATGCGGATCACGGTTGCCACATATGGGTCGCAGATGATGCGACTGGATATAGCCGTCGTCACAACCGTTGCGATGAACGCGGCGAGACCCAATACATAAGCCGCCATCGACAAACCTTGAGCCGCAAGAACGATTCCGCCGAGACCGGCAATGCTCCACAGCGCATAGAGTATCTGAAGAGTCTGGAACTTGGCTCGTATCGGCGTGTCTTTTTTAAACCGCTCAAACATAAGATATGCGCTCCCTATGGTCTTGCGGTGCAACGATGCGCAACGGCGACCAGTGTTTGTTCCACAGGGTGCTATAAGAAATTGGTTAACGGACAGTGTTCGATCCAGCGGGTCGGGCTGTGTTTCCTTACCCGCGAGACTGTCCGATCATTCCATGATTTCCACTATCGGTTCGTCTTCGGTTCGGGGCGAACGCTTTACGAGCAGCGCAAGGGGAATCGCACAGAGCGCCAGCCACATCATGAAATAAAAATCGTCGAGAAAGCCTATCATGCTCGCCTGACGCATCACTTCCGCATTCAACATGGCAAGTCCGGTTTTGACTCCATCGCCCGACAGAGCCAGCATATACGGATCAAGCCAGAGCCGATACGGCGTCAGATGCGTGATCAGGTCGGCATGGCTGGTCGCGGTGTTGCGCGCCAGCATGGTCACAACCAGCGATATGCCAACCGATGCGCCAATCGAGCGCGACAGGTTGAGCAGCCCCGATGCATCGGTCCGATCATGGGCCGAGAGGGTGGAAAAAGCCATGGTAGTGATGGGGACGAACAACATGCCGAGTCCAAGACCCTGTATGAAACCGTTGATCGACATGGTCGTCCAGTCCACGTCGAGATTCCATTGCGTCATTTCATAGAAGGAAAATGAAACGATAGCGAAGCCGAAAAAGATCAGGAACCGCGGATCGATTTTTGCGGCGAGACGGCCGGTAAGCCCCATCATCACAAGCACACCCACCCCCCGTGTGGCCAGAAGAAGGCCCGCATCCAGCACCGAATAGCCGAACAGCCCCTGCAGCATGATAGGCAGCAGCGCCATGGCGGCCGTCATAATCATGCCGAGCGCCGCCATGAGCACCGTTCCCACCAGAAGATTGCGATTGCCTAACATGGTTCTGGAATAAAGCGGGTTTTTCGTCGTGATGATATGCACGCAAAACATCCAGAAGGACGATGCCGAAACCAGGAACTCCAGCCATATTTCCGCGCTGTTGAACCAGTCAGCATGCTCTCCCCGATCGAGCATGAGCTGGAAGGACGCCAGAGAAATGGCGAGCAGCGCAAATCCGGTCAGATCGAGCGACCGGGCCGGTCTTTTCACGTCTGGCAGCAGGAACCACAACCCCGCAAAGGCCAGCGCGCCGATGGGAATATTAACGAAAAACACCCAGCGCCAGTTCATGCTCTCGGTCAGGACGCCGCCCAGTATCGGACCCATGACCGGCCCGAGCACGACGCCCATCCCGAACATGGCCATGGCCTGTCCGCGCTTTTCCGGGGGTGTGCTGTCCAGCAATACCGTCTGCGCCAGCGGAGTAAGAAAGGCACCCGTAATCCCTTGCAACAGACGGAATAACACCATCTGCTCGATATTGGCGGCGAGACCGCAAAGCACCGAGGTAATAATGAAGCCGCCAACCGACCAAAGATAAAGCCGACGTCGGCCGATCCGGTTCGAAAGCCAGCCGGTAATGGGAATGGCGATGGCCGAAGCGATAATATAGCTGGTCAGGACCCAGCTTATGCTGTCCTGACTGGCTCCCAATGCGGCCTGCATGTGCGGCAGGGCGACATTGGTGATGGTCATGTCGAGAACCTGCATGAGGGTGGCGAGAACCGTCGCCGCCTTCAGCAGGCCCGCATGGCGGGGTATCGGTGTATAATCCAGACGAAATGTCGTCTGTTCAGTCGCTGACATGAACTATGACCTGGCTGCTGAGGCCTGCAATGAGCGGCCGCGGCGAGCGTTCGTCGATCGCTATGCGCACCGGCACACGCTGCGTCACCTTGACCCAGTTGCCATTGGCATTTTGCGCGGGAAGCACAGAAAACTGAGACCCGGTTCCCCCGCCTATGCTGGCGACATGCCCCTTCAGCTTCACGCCTTTATAGGCGTCCAGTTCGATTTCCGCTGTCTGCCCCGGATGCAGCCGGTCCAGTTGGGTTTCCTTGAAATTGGCCTCGACCCAGCTCGAATCATTGCGAACGATGCTGACTGCGGGCAGCCCTGTCACCATCATTTGCCCCACCAGAAGCCGCTCTGACTGGCTGATCCTGCCGGAAACCGGCGCATGCACCTCGGAGCGTTGCAGGTCGAGCAATGCCTTGGCCCGCTGCGCCTGAGCTGCGGCAAGCTGGGGGTTGACCCCGGGAACCTGTCCGCCTGTCGCCAACGCACTCCGTGCCTCTGCGGCCTCCGCCTGTGCCGTGTCGAGGCTCGCCTTGGCGACATCGAGCGCATGGCGCGCGGTATCCAGCCGGGCCTTGGTCGTGAAGCCCTTGGCAGCGAGCTGCTTCTGCCGGTCATATTCTGTTTGCGCAAAGGCGATATCCTTGCGCGCCTTTGCAATGTCGACACTGGCGCTGCTGACCTTCGTTTTCAGCTCTCCGACATTGACCTGCGCGGCCGCGATTTCGGCATTCGCTTCCGCGAGCGCAACACGATAGGGTTCCGGGTCCACGCGGAACAGCAGATCACCTGCCTTCACCTGCTGATTCTCCCGCACCGCAACTTCGACGATCCTGCCCGCCACATCGGAGCTGACCGAGACAATGTCTTGTTGCACATAAGCGTTGTCGGTGCTGACCTCGTTGCGGGTAAGATACCAGTAGCCGCCTCCCACAAGCGTGATGGCGACGGGCAAGGACAGCATCAGCGCGCCCCGTTTCAACCTGTCAGCCACCGAGCGTGCATTGCCTACATTTTCGACATTCGTGATGGCCGACAGGTTATTTTTCTGGATCATCGGGTCGGCGTCAGCCATTATCCGCCTCCGCAGGCTTGCGGCATTCATCCAGGGAGGCAATGCCGTCGCGGACTTTCTCAAGGCCCGCTACCAGCCCCGCTATTTCTTCATCGTTCAGGTTTGCAGTCGCCTGTGCTAGCGCGCGGTGCCCGATTTCATTCAATTCGGCGACAAAGGGCTCCGCGTCTTTCGTCAAAAAAAGCTGCCAGACCCGGCGATCATCGGGATCGCGCCGCCGTTCGACCAAACCGGCCTGTTCCAGCCGGTCGATCATGCGACAGGCAGTGATCGGTTCGACATCGAGATGTTCGGCCAACGCGCCCTGATTGATACCGGGACGCCTTTCCAGAATTAGCAACGAACGCCATTGCGCTCCGGTGCCGCCGATGCTCCGCGCGGCTTCGGCGAATCGCTTGCGAAAAAGGCGCGTAATATCAAAGCAGAGAAAGGCGAGATTAGTTTCCATAACAGCATTATTATAACTATACTTATATTAAGCAAATGCAAAAGCTGCAACCGCGTGAGCATCAGATGCCCGACGCCAGATGTCGCTCGCGGCTTCCCCTGCCGTCCCAATAGGCTATACCTCCGGCATCAGGGGCAATGTCCCGGTCGAAAACAGGTGCAACGCATGACCACTCCTCTTCCCAACCCCGCCAAATTGTTCGGGCGCGACCAATGGATGCGCGGGCCGATCTATCAGTGGTGGCACCATAATGTCGTGGAGACGGTCGACCATGCCTATGTCATGAAGAAGGTCTTTGCAGACCATGAATGGGAACCGCGTTATCTGTTCATGACGCTGATGTCGGCGGGCATCGCGGTGCTGGGCCTGTTGCTGTCATCGCCCGCGGTGGTGATTGGCGCGATGCTGCTTTCGCCGCTGATGAGCCCGATCATCGGCCTGGGATTCAGTCTCGCGCTGTTCGATTACAGGGAGATGCGCCAATCGCTGCTGACATTGGCGGCGGGCGCGGGCGCGGCGGTGCTGTTCACGGCATTTATCGTGCTGGTGTCGCCCTTGCAGGCGCCGACTGAGGAAATCATTGCCCGCACGCGCCCGAACCTTTTCGATCTGGGCGTAGCCATGTTCGCGGCGCTGGCCGGTGCCTTCGCGATCATCCGTGGCCGGGGCGAAACCATTGTCGGCGTCGCCATCGCCACCGCATTGATGCCGCCGCTCGCGGTGGTGGGATATGGGCTTGCGACATGGAATTTGCCGGTGCTCGGTGGATCGTTCGCTTTATTCTTTACCAACTTCGTGACGATCGCTCTCTCGGCGATGGTGATGGCGCGGCTGTATGGCTTCGGTTATTCGCTGAGCGCCCAGCAGAGCTGGACCCAGACATGGCTTCTGCTCGGCGTCTTTGTGTTGATGGCCGTGCCATTGGGCATTTCACTGAAACAGATTGCCACTGAGGCGGTCACGATCAATCAGGTTCGTTCCGTTCTCAATGGCCGCTTCGGAGCGACATCGCGCGTCACGCAGCTGGACGTCGATTTCGATGCCGATCCGATCATAGTCCGCTCGGTTGTGATTACTCCGCCGGATCGCATGCAGAAGCTTTCCGATGTGCAAGGGGAACTGGCGCGACGGCTCAACCAGCCGGTGAAGCTGCAAATGGATCAGGTGATGCTGGCCGCAGGCGCAAGCGCGCTCGAGGCGCAGAAGGAGGAGCTGCGGCAGGCGACCGAGACGGCCAACCGGCAAAATATGGCAATGAATGCGCTGGCCCATACGGTCGGGCTGGCGGCGGGCGTGGCGACCGAAGAGGTAACGATCGACCGCGAACATCGGCGCGCCACCGCCAATGCCGCCCCGCTGCCCGATGCCAGTCTCGCCACCTATCGCATACTGGAGAAACGGGTGGCGGATAATAATCCCGGATGGAGCATCGTCATCATTCCGCCGCCCGCCGCCCTGCCGCGTATCCTCTTTACGGGCGATGCTGATACGGTGACAGGCGCAGCGCGCGAAGCCGTGCTGACATCGGCATGGGCGGCAAAACGCTGGAACCAGCGCGCGCTGGCTGTGCCGGGGCTGACCGATACGGCTCCCGAGAATCCGAATTTGGCGCAGCGCCGCGCGCTCGCCATAGCGAAGATGCTGCGACAGGAGGGCATTTCACCGTTTCCGGCCCCGGCGAAGGGAGCATCTTTCCGGCTTGGTCAATCGCTGAGTCCGGTCGAATGAAACATCCCTTCGTCGGTAGAGAGCATTTTCAAGTCGGCACACGAAGCGTATAGCGATATTGCTTATGTTGTTGCTCGCGCTCATTTATGTCGCCACCGTCGCCGCGATGGAAGGCGTTGCTTATGGCATGCATCGCTGGGTGATGCACGGGCCGGGCTGGTTTCTGCACGCGAGCCACCATCGGCCGCGCACCGGCAACTGGGAATGGAACGACCTCTATTTCGTGATCTTCGCTCTGCCCTCCATTCTGTTGCTGGCGGGAGGCGTGCGCTGGGGCTGGGGCGGATGGGCGACCGCTTGCGGCGCGGGAATCGCCACTTATGGGGCGATCTACCTGATATTTCATGACGTCATGGTGCATCGCCGCGTGTCGCATCGCTATGTGCCACGCAGCCCCTATATGAAACGCATCATGCAGGCGCACCGGCTGCACCATGCGGTCGAGACGAAGCGAGGCGCGGTGAGCTTCGGTTTCCTCGTCGCGCCGACGCCCGATGTGCTGAAAGCGCAGCTTGCCGCGAAAGGCGGGGCAGGAATTCGCGGCCCCCGCTAAGCATCACTTTTCATACCGCCGTCACTGCGATATGCAGGCGCAAATATCCGGGGACCTATCTTGCTTGATATCCTAGCCGCCGCGACCAGCGGGCCGATCCGTTTTGAAAATCTGGGGCTGGACCCGGTCGCCATCAATCTCGGCTTTTTCGCGATAAAATGGTATTCGCTCGCTTATCTGTCGGGCATCCTGATCGGTTACTGGTATCTGCTGCGGCTGATCCGCGAGCCCGGCGCCCCGCTCGCGCGTCGCCATGCCGACGACATGATCTTCTATGCGACACTGGGCATCATCATCGGCGGCCGACTCGCTTATGTGCTGTTCTACCAGCCGGAAATACTGGCCCGCCCTGCCGATATATTGAAGCTGTGGAATGGCGGCATGTCGTTCCACGGCGGCGTGATCGGCGTGATGTGCGCGATCATCTGGATGGCGCGCAGGGAAAAGCTCAACTGGTTGCGCGTGCATGATTATGTCGCCTGTTGCGTTCCTTTCGGCCTGTTGTTCGGGCGGCTGGCGAATTTCGTGAACGGCGAACTGTGGGGCAAGGAAACCGACGTGCCCTGGGCGATCGTCTTCCCGACTGGAGGCCCGATGCCGCGCCATCCGAGCCAGCTTTACGAGGCCGGGCTGGAAGGCATAGTGCTGTTCCTCATCCTGTGGATCGCTTTCTGGAAGACCAAAGCGCGGTATGAGCCCGGCAAGCTGGTCGGCATATTCCTGCTCGGCTATGGCATGGCACGTTTCGGCGTCGAATATTTCCGCGAGGCCGATGCGCAGTTTCAGGGCACCTTCCTTTATTCGACCCTTCACATGGGCCAGATACTGACGCTGCCCATGATAGTGGGCGGAATTTATCTGATCGCCACGGCCAGGGGCCGCCGCGTGCGCGTGGAGGCGACCGCGGGCACGGCCAGTGTTGCCTGACAGTGTCGCCTGAAGGTTTTGGCCGTCGCACCCTGAGCTTTTCCGAGCGCCTTGCGCGCAGCATAGCGGCTGGCGGGCCGGTCTCCCTCGCGCATTATATGGCGCAGGCCAATGCCCATTATTATGCGACGCGTGATCCGCTTGGGCTGGCGGGCGACTTCACCACCGCGCCGGAAATCAGCCAGATGTTCGGCGAGATGATCGGCCTCGCGCTCGCCGATGCCTGGCTGCGCTCGGGCCAGAGCCAGCCGCCCCTTTATGTCGAGCTGGGGCCGGGGCGCGGCACGCTGGCCGCCGATGCCTTGCGGGCAATGGAGCAGGCGCGCCTCGCGCCGATCGTGCATTTCGTCGAAACCAGTCCGGTGCTGCGAGAAGAGCAGCGGAAGCGCGTGCCGCATGCGCGATTCCATGACGACATTGACAGCCTGCCCGATGATCGGCCGCTGCTGGTCGTCGCCAACGAGTTTTTCGATGCGCTGCCCATTGCGCAGGCCGTGAAGACCGAGGCGGGATGGCGCGAAATGATGGTGGGACTGGGCGAAGATACGCCCTTTGCGCCGCTGGCGGGCCAACGCCCGGTCGAAAGCCGCGTGCCGGAAGCATTGCGCGATGCGCCGGTAGGCGCGGTCCATGAGGTCTGCTCTGCCGGCGCCGCGATCATGCTCGCGCTCGCCCGCAGAATTGCGCGACAGGGCGGCGCGGTGATCGTCATCGATTATGGCTATGAAGGCCCGGCTGTCGGCGACACGCTGCAGGCATTGCATAATCATCGCTATACAAATGCTTTTGCTGATGTGGGCGAGGTGGACCTGACTGCCCATGTCGATTTCACATTGCTGGGCAATGCTGCACGCCAGGAAGGGCTGGCGATCGCCGGGCCGATCGGGCAGGGCGCGTTCCTGACTCGCCTCGGCATCGGCGCGCGCGCGGACATGCTCGCCCGGTCCGCACCCGACAAGGCGCAGGACATCGCCGCCGCGCACCGCCGCCTTGTCGATGAGGATCAGATGGGCGCTTTGTTCAAGGCGATGGCCGCCGTGCATCCGGCATGGCCCGCACCGGAGGGTTTTGCATGAAGATCGCGCATAATGGAGTGGCGATATGGGAAAGCGCCGCGCTGGCGGAACTGCCGCATGGTTTTCTCGGGCGCATCGGCGGCGTTTCAACCGGTTTGCATGCGGGCCTCAATGTCGGCCTCGGTTCGGACGATGACCGCGCCGCGATCTTCGAAAACCGCAAACGCGCCGTTGATGCGGTGCAGCCGGGCGCGCGGCTGGTCACGCTGCATCAGGTCCATTCGCCCGACGCCATCGCCGTCACCGCGCCGTTCGCGGATGACGAACGCCCGCCCGCCGATGCGCTGGTAACGGCAACGCCCGGCCTGCTGCTCGGCATATTGACCGCCGATTGCGTGCCAGTGCTGTTCGCGGATACGGAGGCTGGCGTGGTCGGCGCCGCGCATGCGGGCTGGAAAGGCGCGATAACCGGCGTGACGGACCGGACGCTTGAAGCGATGATCCGGCTTGGCGCGCGCATCGAGGCTATCGCCTGCGCGATCGGCCCCTGCATCGCCCGCGCCTCTTATGAAGTAGACGAAGGCTTCGTCGCGCGCTTCGTGGCGGACGATCCCGCCAATGAGCGTTTCTTCACCGAGGGCCGCCCCGGCCATGCGCAATTCGATATCGAAGCCTATGTCGTTGCGCGCCTTGCCATGGCGGGCGTATCGCACATCGAAGCGCTGGGGCAGGATAGCTATGCCCAGCCCGAGCGCTTTTTCAGCTATCGCCGGTCTTGCCACCTGCAGGAGCCGGGCTATGGGCGGCAGATATCGCTGATCGGGTTGCCGGACGCGGGGCAGTAGGCGAGAAGCATATATCCCACGTCAGGAGGCGGAATCGAGCTGCCACAGGATGAAGGCGAATTCCTCGGCGGTTTCACGCAGGGATTCGAAACGTCCCGATTTGCCGCCATGCCCTGCGCCCATATTGGTTTTGAGCAACAGTGCGGCGTCGTTCGTTTTCGTGGCGCGCAGTTTCGCCACCCATTTGGCCGGTTCCCAATAGGTAACGCGCGGATCGTTGAGGCCCGCCGTCACCATCAGCGGAGGGCAGGGCTGCGGCCGTACATTCTGATAGGGGCAATAAGAGTCGATCAGATCGAACGCGGCGGCATCCTCTATCGGGTTGCCCCATTCCGGCCATTCCCCGGGCGTGAGCGGGAGCGACGCATCGAGCATCGTGTTGAGCACATCGACGAATGGCACATGCGCGACGACCGCACCCCAGAGATCCGGGTCGGAATTGATGACCGCGCCCATCAGCTCGCCGCCCGCCGAACCACCCGAAATGCTGATCCTGCCCGATGCCGTGTAGCCCTGCGCGATCAGTCCTTTGGCGACATCGACAAAATCGGTGAATGTATTGGTGCGCTTGTCGAGCTTGCCGTCGAGATACCATTGTTGCCCCAGATCGTCGCCGCCGCGAATATGCGCGATGGCATAAGCGAAACCACGATCGAGCAGCGAGAGGCGGCCGGTTGAAAAGCCCGGTTCGATCGCCAGACCATAAGCGCCATAGCCATAGAGATGCAGCTTGCCGGAGCCATCGAGCGGGAAATCGGCGGGATATACGATGGAAACCGGAATATCCGTGCCGTCGCGCGCCGCTATCATCAGCCGCTGTGTCTTGTAGCGCGATGCATCATAGCCGGAGGGGATTTCCTGCACCTTGAGCAGTTCCCACCTCCCATCAGAGAGATGATAATCATAGATCGTGTCGGGCGTGACCATCGATTCATAGCCGATGCGGACCTTGGTCACATCATATTCGGGATTATCGTCCAATGAGGCAGTATAGCTCGCTTCGGGAAATTCCAGCCTTTTGGGCGTGTGCGTTTCATAATCGCGGATTTCGATCTGGTCGAGCCCATCCAGTCGCCCTTCCGTGACGTAAAAGCCCTTGAACAGGGTAAAATCGGTCAAGTAGAAATGCGCATCGGGCGCGATCACCTCCTGCCATTGGCCGGGCGTTTCGAGCGCGGCCTTTACCAGCCGGAAATTGGGATGCATGTCGTTGGTGCGGATATAGAGCGTGCCCTCATGCTCATCGACATCATATTCGCGGCCCGGCAGGCGCGCGGAAACGAGGCGCGGCGGCGCGAACGGATCGTCGGCAGGCACCAGCCACGCCTCGCTGGTCACATGATCGCCGGTGCCGATGACGATCCATTTCTCCGATGAGGTGAGGCCGATGGAAACGCGGAAGCCCTCATCATCCTCATGAAAAATCTCGCGGTCCTGATCGATGGGCGTGCCGAGCACATGCACCCGCGCATTATCGGTGCGCCAATTCTCATTGGCGAGGCTGTAGAGCAGCGCCTTGCTGTCCGACGTCCACACCAGCGCGGACAGGGTGCCGGGGATGACATCGGGCAGCATCTCGCCGGTGGAAAGATCGCGGATGCGTGCCTCGAACCGCTCGCCACCATCGGTGTCGACCGCAAAGGCAAGATAGCGGCCACATGGGCTGACGGATGCCGCGCCGAGCCGGAAATAGTCATGCCCGTCGGCAAGGGCGGGTTCGTCGAGGATCAACTGATCCTTGCTATTCCCGTCTTTGGCACCGACCGGCTTGCGATACCATTTGCGATATTGCCCGCCGATTTCGAACGCGCGCCAGTAGATCCAGTCGCCATCCTTTTGCGGAACGGACTGGTCGTCTTCCTTGATGCGCGCCTTCATTTCGGCGAACAGATCGTCGATCAAGGGCTTGTGCGGGGCCATTTCCTGCTCGAACCACGCATTTTCCGCTTCCAGATAGGAAAGCACGTCCTTGTCTTTGACATCCGGATAGCCGGGGTCGCGCAGCCAGAAATAAGGGTCTTCGAGCGTCCGGCCATGATGTTCAATCTTGTGATCACGGCGGGTGGCAATGGGAGGGGAGATAAGCGGTTTGGGGTCTGTCATGCAATATCCGGTCTGGAGGCAGTAGCGGGATGGGCCGCATATGCTTATGTTGGTTGATCACCGCCATGCTGCAAGGAAATGCGATTGTCCACCACCGCCGCCGCCCTCACCGATAGCGCCCAGTGCCTCTCCGCATTGCGCGGAGAACTTGCGCGGCGCAACTTTTCGGGTTTCGTCGTGCCGCTGACCGACGAGCATATGAGCGAATATGTCGGTGATTATGCGCAGCGGCTGGCCTGGTTGACGGGCTTTGGCGGATCGGCGGGCACGGCGGTCGTGCTGGGCGAAAAGGCGGCGATGTTCGTCGACGGGCGCTATACTTTGCAGGTGCGCGATCAGGTGGACGGCGCGCTTTATGAGTTTTGCGATTATCCCGCAACGCAACCGGCGCAATGGCTGGCGGAGCATGTGGAGGCGGGCCAGCGCATCGGCTATGATCCCTGGCTGCACACGCGCGACTGGGTAGCGAGCACGCGCGCCCAGCTCGCCGCCAAAGGCGCGGAGCTGGTTGCGGTTGAGGACAATCCTATCGATGCGGTGTGGCAGGACCGGCCCGCGCCCAGCCTTGCGCCCGCGCAGCCGCATGCGCTCGGCTATGCGGGCAAGAGCCATGAGGAGAAGCTCGACGACATTGCTGCATGGCTCAAAACGCGCGGAGCCGATGCGGCCGTGCTCTCGGCACTCGATTCGGTGGCGTGGGCGCTCAATATCCGTGGCAGCGATGTTGCGCGCACACCGGTGGCGTTGTCCTATGCCATTGCCAAGGCCGATGGCACGCTCGATCTGTTCATCGCTCCCGAAAAGGTGACGGACGCGCTGCGCGGTCATCTGGGCAACCGGGTAGCAATCCGCGACCGGGCTTTATTTGAGCTAGCACTACAAAATGAATTTGGCGGGCAGGCGGTGGCGGTAGACCCGGAACGGGCGGTCGCGGCGATCTTCGCTGCGCTGGAAGGCGGCGGCGCGCGCGTGGATGCGGTGCGCGACCCGGTCGTGCTGGCGAAAGCGATCAAGAACCCGGTCGAAATTGCCGGGCACAAGGCCGCGCAGGAGCGGGACAATGCCGCGCTTGTCCGCTTTCTCCACTGGATCAGCATCGAGGGGCCAAAGGGCGCGCAGACCGAGCTTTCAGCCGCCGCGCAATTGCGCGCCTTCCGCGAGCACACGGGCAAGCTCGTCGATCTGAGCTTCGATACGATCAGCGGCGCCGGGCCGAATGGCGCGGTCGTGCATTATCGCGTCGAGGAAAAGACGAACCGGGCGATTGCGCCCGACATGCTCTATCTCGTCGATTCGGGCGGGCAATATCGGGACGGCACCACCGACATCACCCGCACCATCGTCATCGGCACGCCGAGCGACGAGATGCGCGAACGCTTCACGCTGGTGCTCAAGGGCCATATCGCCATCGCCCGCGCGCGCTTTCCGACGGGCACGCGCGGCAGCCAGCTCGACGTGCTGGCGCGGCGAGCCCTGTGGGACCATGGCCTCGATTATGCGCATGGCACCGGCCATGGCGTCGGCAGCTTCCTTTCGGTGCATGAAGGGCCGCAGCGAATCGCCACCTTCGGCGGCGGCGACGAGCCGCTGCGCGCCGGGATGATCGTCTCCAACGAGCCGGGCTATTACAAGCCGGGAGAATATGGCATCCGCATCGAAAATCTGGTGCTGGTGACGGAATGCGATGTTCCGGGCGCGGAAAAGCCGATGCTGGGCTTTGAAACACTGAGCCATGTGCCGATCGACAGGGCCTTGATCGATGCCGCGCTGCTCGACGATGGTGAACGCGAATGGCTCAATGCCTATCATGCCGGGGTTGAACGCCGGGTTTCGCCATTGGTCGATGACGATGTGCGCGGCTGGCTGAAGGCAGTGTGCGCGCCGGTTTAATCGTTCGGCACGGAAGGTTTCTTGCTTTCGAGATCGCCCGGCATCTCGCGCGCCTGCGCCTTTCTGCGCCGCAAATTGGTGCGCAGCGCTTCGGCCAGTCTTTTTTTACGGTCTGTTTCCGTTTCCCGCATATAGGGGGCCTAACCGAAAATCATGGCGCAGCTCAAGCCTTCCCTTGACAATGCGCCCGGTGCAGGGCCATAGGCCCGGCTCCAACCGCGCCGATGGGCCGGTTGCGGACGAAATGGGCATGCTGCCGTAGCTCAGTGGTAGAGCGCATCCTTGGTAAGGCTGAGGTCGTGAGTTCAATCCTCACCGGCAGCACCATTTCTCCCATATCTTCCCTTCCCGATCTTGCCTGTTCTCGTCTCAATAGATTGACTCCTGCCCCTGTTTCGGTATTGCGCTGCGGCATCGGGATCATCTGCTTCGACCGCCGGTTGATGCGCGGAACGATACGGCGACTTCGCTGTGCCGGGTGCACGGGGAGGCTCCTTGCCGCTGCGTTGCGCCATTCTCCCCCTCCGGCCCGGCCCAGGCACATTTGCGACGGAGACGCACTATCATGACAGCTATCGGACAAGACGCTTTGGGCACACGCCAGACCTTGAGTGTGGGCGGCAAGAATTACGCCATTTACTCGCTCAAAAAGGCTGCGGAAAAGCTGGGCGATGTATCGCGCCTGCCTTTTTCGATGAAGGTGCTGCTCGAAAATATGCTGCGTTTTGAAGATGGCGGCTTCACCGTTTCCACCGCCGATGTGCAGGCGATCGTCGATTGGCAGAAAAACCCGGTCGCGCCTTCTAAGGAAATTCAATATCGCCCCGCGCGCGTGTTGTTGCAGGATTTCACCGGCGTGCCCTGCGTTGTCGATCTCGCCGCGATGCGCGATGCGATCGCCAAGCTGGGCGGCAATACCTCGCGGATCAACCCGCAGGTTCCGGTCAATCTCGTGATCGATCACTCGGTGATGGTCGATGAATTCGGCCATCCCAAGGCATTCGAACAGAATGTCGAGATCGAATATCACCGCAATATGGAGCGTTACGACTTCCTGAAATGGGGTTCGAAGTCGCTTAACAATTTCTATGCCGTTCCTCCCGGCACCGGCATCTGCCATCAGGTGAACCTCGAAAATATCGCGCAGACGGTCTGGACGAGCGAGGATGCCAATGGCGAAACCGTCGCCTATCCCGATACCTGCGTCGGCACGGACAGCCACACGACGATGATTAACGGCCTGGGCGTGCTGGGCTGGGGCGTCGGCGGTATCGAGGCGGAAGCGGCGATGCTCGGTCAGCCGGTTTCGATGCTCATCCCCGAAGTCGTCGGCTTCAAGCTGACCGGCACGATGAAGGAAGGCGTCACTGCCACCGATCTGGTGCTCACCTGCACCAACATGCTGCGCAAACATGGCGTGGTTGGTCGCTTCGTCGAATATTATGGCCCCGGCCTTGCCTCCCTCTCGCTTGCCGATCGCGCGACGCTCGCCAATATGGCGCCCGAATATGGCGCGACCTGCGGCTTCTTCGGCATTGACGACAAGACGCTCGATTATCTGCGTCTTACCGGCCGCGAGGAAGACCAGATCGCGCTCGTCGAAGCCTATGCCAAGGAACAGGGCTTCTGGCTTGATCCCAATGGACCGGAGCCGATCTTCTCCTCGACGCTGGAACTCGATCTCGGCACCGTCGTGCCCTCGCTCGCCGGTCCCAAGCGCCCGCAGGACCGCGTTGCGCTCACCGAAGTCGACGATGTGTTCAACGCCGACATGGCGAGCACATACAAGAAAGAGCAGCAGCGCGTTCCCGTCGAAGGCAAGGATTTCGACATTGGCGATGGCGACGTGATGATCGCCGCAATCACGAGCTGCACCAACACCTCCAACCCCGGCGTCATGGTTGCCGCGGGCCTCGTCGCCAAGAAAGCGAACGAGCTGGGCCTGCGCCCCAAGCCCTGGGTCAAGACTTCGCTCGCGCCCGGCAGCCAGGTCGTTACCGACTATTTCAACAAGGCGGGCCTGCAGGCGCATCTCGATGCCGTCGGCTTCAACCTTGTCGGCTATGGCTGCACCACCTGCATCGGCAATAGCGGCCCGCTCGCGGAACCGATCAGCAAGGCGATCAACGAAAACGGCCTCGTCGCGGCCGCCGTGATCTCCGGCAACCGCAATTTCGAGGGCCGCGTGTCGCCGGATGTGCGCGCCAACTTCCTCGCCTCGCCGCCGCTGGTCGTCGCTTATGCATTGAAGGGCACGGTGATCGAGGATTTCACCACCACGCCCATCGGCACCAGCACGGACGGCAACCCCGTCTATCTGAAGGACATCTGGCCGACCAACGACGAGGTTGCCACCACCATGGCGAGCTGCATGGATCGCGCGATGTTCCAGGCGCGCTATGCCGACGTCTACAAGGGCGACGCGCATTGGCAGGCGATCAACGTCACGGGCAGCGAAACCTATCAGTGGCGCGCGGGCAGCACCTATGTCGCCAACCCGCCCTATTTCGACGGTATGACCATGACCCCGGCGCCGGTGCAGGACATCGTCGAGGCCAAGCCGCTCGCCATATTGGGCGATTCGATCACCACCGACCACATCTCTCCGGCAGGCTCCATCAAGGCAGACAGCCCGGCCGGCAAATGGCTGATGGAGCATCAGGTCGCCAAGGCGGACTTTAACAGCTATGGCGCGCGCCGCGGCCATCATGAGGTGATGATGCGCGGCACTTTCGCCAATATCCGCATCAAGAATGAAATGGTTCCCGGCGTCGAGGGCGGCATGAGCCGCTATGATGGCGAAGTGCTGCCGATCTACGATGTGGCGATGAAGCACAAGGCGAACGGCACGCCGCTCGTCGTCGTCGCGGGCAAGGAATATGGCACCGGTTCTTCGCGCGACTGGGCGGCCAAGGGCACGAACCTGCTGGGCGTGCGCGCCGTCATCGTCGAGAGCTTCGAGCGCATCCACCGCTCCAACCTCGTCGGCATGGGCGTGTTGCCGCTCCAGTTCAAGGATGGCGACACCCGCGAGACACTGGGCCTGACCGGCGACGACAACTTCACGATCCTGGGTGTTGCCGATTTGCAGCCGCGTCAGGATGTCGAGGTCAAGGTCACCCGGCCGGACGGCAGCAGCTTTACCTTCACGGCTTTGTGCCGCATCGATACCGCCAACGAAATCGAATATTTCAACAATGGCGGCATCCTGCATTATGTGCTGCGGAAGCTCGCGGCCTGATCCGACGCTTTATCAGAGCATTTCAGTGGCGGGGCGGGCGAAAGCTTGCTCCGCCATTCCTATATGAGGCACCATGACCGAAATTCTCATCGAAATCGCCGGATGGTTGGGCGGTGGGCTTATCCTGCTGGGCTATATGCTGGTGTCGAGCGGACGCCTCGCCGGGCGTTCCGTCGCCTATCAGATGCTCAATCTCGTCGGCTCTATAGGTTTTGTCGTCAATGCCGCATATCACGGCGCTCTTCCTCCCATGGCGCTCAACGTCATCTGGTGTGCGATCGCGCTCTATACGCTCGCACGAATCAGATGGAATAAAGCTGCCGCCCTACAGCGGGAGGAATAGCGCGAGGGGTCAGCGGTCGAGTGGACAGCTACTCAGGCCAAACAGGCTGTAAAGCGGGCAGGTCCGCAACAGCCCTGTCGCCAGTGGCACAAGCCCGATCCAGCCCCAGGGCGTTTGCGGGCCGACGAACACCAGTGCGATAAGCACCAGCCCGAGAATGATACGCAGCGCGCGATCAATTGTGCCGATATTGCGTTTGAACATGACAAGCCTCCTTCCGAAGCCTGATCATGATCGCTCTGTTCGGCTATGCGCGCCTTGATTTCGGTCAAATCAGCGTTTTAGGCGGATTTCGTATAGCTTCGGCCAATATTTGCCGGTCACGAACAGCCGGTCGCGCTTCGCGTCATAGGCGATGCCATTGGGAACGGCATCGGCATCGGTCAGCCCGAGCGTGCGCACCAGCCTGCCCAGATCGATCCAGTCGATCACCTTGCCGCTCTTGGGATCGATGCGCGCGATGCGGTTCGTCATCCAGATATTGGCAAGAATTTCGTCCTTCACATATTCCAGCTCGTTGAGCATCTTCACCGGCTTGCCTTCCCATGTCACAGTGATGCGTCCGGTTTCGGCAAGCGTATCGGGGTCGAGAAAGCGCAAATCGGCGGTGCCGTCGCTCATGATGAGGCGTGTGCCATCCTGCGTCAGGCCCCAGCCTTCGCCGGGATAGACGAAGCTGCCGGTCTGGCGCAAAGTGGCGCGGTCCCAGCGGAAGGCGAGATTGTTGCGCCATGTAAGCGAGACCAGCGCATCGCCCCAGTTGACGACGCCCTCCCCGAAATAGACGCCGGCGAGCGCGACCGAGCGCAGCACCTTGCCGTCTTCCAGCCGCACCTGCCGGATCTCTGATTCGCCATATTGGCCGGTGCTTTCGTAAAGCGTGCCGTCGAGGAAGAACAAGCCTTCGGTAAAGGCGGTGCTGTCATGCGGATAGGCCTTCACCAGCGTCCAGCGCGTTTCCGCCTGCGCGGGCGCAAGCGCGAAAAGCAGCAGCGCGATCAGCGCGACCAGCCGTTCGATGCGGATCATGCCTGCTCGCTTGCCAGCGCCGCAGCGAGCCAGTCGGGCAGGTCCAGCCCCTCCATGTCCTCGACCCGGCGATGGTCTATCGCCAGATCGAGATCAGGAATCGCCGCGCGCTGCCGCGCGGGATCGGAACGGTCGAGCGGCACGACGACCAGCCGCCGGTTCACCTTGGCGCGATAATGCATGCGGGCGGTATTCTCCTGCCCGACATAGCAGCCCTTCTGAAAATCGACGCCGTTCAGTTCGCCCGCATTGCCTTCGAGCCACAATGTTTGGTCGCTGCCCAGTTCGCCTACGCCCTCCGTCACGCCGAGCGACAGGCGATGAGCGCGAAAAGCGGAGCTGGCATCTCCTTCTGTAGCGGGCGCTATCCAACGGTAGCCCAATGCGGCCAGACGCGGATCATGCGGTTTTCCCGCCGCATCGAGCGCCCAATGCACCGCCAGCCCTTCTTCGCGCGCAATCTCCACCTTGCGCCGCAGGCGATAGAGCGTCAGGCGGCGCGCCAGTGCCTCTGCCTGCTCCGCCTCGCAGTCGATCAGCACATCATCGGATTGTTCCGGTTCGGGCGCGGCCCACAGCAGGAAATCGAACAATGCCTTTCCCTGCGGCGTGAGCAGACCGGACCAGCGCGGCGCATCCTCAACCAAACCCAGAACATTTTGCGTAATCAGCCCTTGCAGGAAGGAGGGAGCTTCTTCGCCGGAAATTCGGAGCAGCGCGCGATCATAAAGGGTGGTAGCGGTCATCGGTATTAGGTAGGACAGACAGAGTGCAAAACCAAGAGAGCGTGTCCCGTGCCCCAGAATTTAGACCTCATCCTGAAAAACGGCACTGTCCACATGCCCGGCGGCCCGATCCTTGCCGATGTCGGCGTGCGCGCGGGCCAGATCGCGGCCATCGGCGGTGCGCTCGGTGATGCGGGCGAGACGCTGGACTGCACCGGCCTTGATATTCTCCCCGGCGTGATCGACAGCCAGGTCCATTTTCGCGAGCCGGGCCTCGAACATAAGGAAGACCTCGAATCGGGCAGCCGTTCTGCGGTGATGGGCGGGGTGACGGCGGTGTTTGAAATGCCCAACACCACACCCAATACCGACAGCGCGGAGCGTGTGGCCGACAAGCTCGCTCGCGCGCATCATCGCATGTGGTGCGACCATGCCTTTTATGTCGGCGCGACTGCCGAAAATGCGGAAAGCCTGGGCGATCTGGAACGGATACCCGGAACGGCGGGCGTGAAGATCTTCATGGGCGCCTCGACGGGCAGCCTGCTGGTCGATGATGACGGCGCGCTGGCGCGGGTGCTCGCCTCCGGGCATCGCCGCGTCGCCATCCATGCCGAGGATGAGGCGCGGATGAATGCGCGGAAAGATTTGCGGGTGGAGGGCGATCCCGCCTCGCATCCGGTATGGCGCGACGACGAAAGCGCGATGCTGGCGACGAAGCGCATCATCGCGCTCGCCCGCGCCGCGCGCCGCCGCATCCATATATTGCATGTGACGACGCCTGCCGAGCTGGAATATATAGCGGGCAATAAAGATGTCGCCACCTGCGAGGTCACGCCGCAGCACCTGACGCTTGCCGCCGAAAATGCCTATCCGCGCCTCGGCAGCTATGCGCAGATGAACCCGCCGATCCGCAGCGCCGCGCACCGCGACGGGCTATGGCATTTCCTCAATCTGGGCGTGCCCGATGTGCTGGGCAGCGATCATGCGCCGCACACGATAGAGGAAAAGGCCAAGACCTATCCCGCCAGCCCCAGCGGTATGCCCGGCGTGCAGACTTTGGTGCCACTGCTGCTCGATCATGTCGCCAATGGCCGCCTGACGCTCCAGCGCTTCATCGATCTGACCAGCGCGGGGCCGCAGCGCGTGTTCGGCCTTGTGCGCAAGGGGCGGATCGCGCTGGGCTATGATGCCGATTTCACTGTCGTGGACCTCAGGAAGCGCTGGACGGTGGGGCCGGAATGGCTGGCCTCGCGCTGCGGCTGGTCGCCGTTCGAGGGCGATACGCTCACTGGCAAGGCGGTCGGCACGATCATTCGCGGCCACCGCGTCATGTGGGAAGACAGTCTCGCCAATGCAGCCATCGGCGAGCCGGTGCGGTTTGAAGCGACGGAATTTCCAGGCACGCGCTGAAAGCGGCCTTCGCGTCATTATCTTCAGGGTGCAGGCGTTTCGGGCGGGATCGTCCTTACGGCGGGCGGCGGCGGCGCGACCTGCATATTGGTTTGCGATGTCGAGCGGGCGGTGACCGGCACCTTGCGCGGTTCGAGTATCGCCGCCGCCTCGATCACATCGAGCGCGCGCCGTGCCTCATTATATTGCCGCGCCTTTTGCAGCCATTCGTCGGCATCCTGATGATCGGGCATGCGTTCGATTTCCTCCACCGCATTGTCGACGCGCCCGGATGACAGCATCAGCTTGGCGCGCGCCACGGCTTTTTGCGGCAAAGGCGAAGGCTCATTCGCCTTGCGGATGATGATGAGGTTGGCCAGTTCCCGCTTCGTTGCGGTCCACCAGTCCTGCTTGCTGCTGGCGCCGATCAGTTGCGGGGCGATCTCCTCCAGCCCTGCCTGCAGATCCGCCAGCGTCACCGGCGAATTGGCGGCATTGATGATGGTGGTGACGGCGCGCGGCTGGGCTTCGCCGAAGCGCAGCCGCAATTCGCCCTCCAGATAGCCGAGCGGCGAACCCCGGTCGAGTGTACGGCGGGCGGCAAAGGCGATAAGCAGCCCTTCCGCGCGCGCCGCGTTGCCGCCCGCGCCGTCCGCCTGCGCCGCAATCGCATCCAGTCTGGCCGACAGGGCGGCGACGCGCGCTTCCAGCGTGGCGACACCGAGCGAAGTGAGGGGTTGCGGACCCGCCGCGATTTTCCGATCCTGACCGACAGCGGCATCGGCCAGCGGCTGCGCGCTGTTCCCGCTTGCGCCGGATGCGGATTCTTCGCCCCGCCACCATTTCTGCAACGCGGGCGTGGCCCATAAAGTGGCGATCATGCCACCAACAAAAGCGATCAGCAGCAGGATCAGGATCATGCCGTTGCGCCGCCGTGGCGGTTGAACCGGCGGGGAAACCTGACGATATGCCGAAGGCTCATCCGGGCTGGAGGGGCTATCGGCGGGATCGCTACTCATAATGTCCTCGGCGCGGTTGGTCGACAGGTCGGATGTCATCTCTGACATATTTGCCATGCCAAGGCCAGCATTGACGCGTCATCGGGTGTTTCCGCGATATGCGTTGCGCGCCATCCGTTGCCGCAGGCTTGCAATGCCGCCTGCGAAATCGCCAATAATGCGCAGGCTCTGCGCTGCTCCATTGTGGTCAGCGTCGCCAATCGTTCGCCCGCACGTGGCGAGTGGGCGAGCAGGACTTGCGCTGCATGCAATGCCTCCGCCAGCCCGATAGCGTCCCCTGCTTGCGTCGTGCGATAAACCGGCGTCTTGCGGATATGCAGCCCGCGTGCGTCATAAGCGCGTACATCCGCCCCGCACAGGTGCAGGATATTTTTATAGTTCGCGCTATAGATTTTATTGACCAGCGCCTGAACGTCGCTACCGCCATCAGAAACTATGTCAAAGCCCGCGGCTTCTGCTACCTCCGCGGTCGCTCGCCCCACGGCAAAGGCGGGCAGGCGATGATAGCGCTCCAGCATTTGCCCGCCATGGCGCAGCGCATTGGCGCTGGTGAACATCACGGCATCGAACAGCTTCGGTTCGGGCGGCTCCCACGCCAATGGTGCGACAGTGAAGAGTGGATAGAGTATGGCTTCCATCCCCATCGCCCGCACCCGCTTTGCCGTGGCGTCGGCGCCGGGCTGCGGGCGGCAGATGAGGATTGCGCAGGTCATGGCGTGAAGAGCGCCCGCAAGTCCGGGCTGGCGCGTTCCAGCAGATCTCGTCCGATGGCGAAGGCCGCAGCCTCGTCACCGCGCATCAGACGCTGGCTACTCGTCACCCGTTCCTTGCCGTCTGGCGAGAGTATCTCCGCCTCCAGCGCGATTGCGCCCTTGTCTATCCGTGCCAGCGCCGCAATCGGCGAATGGCAGGTGCCGCCCAGCCCGCGCAGCACGGCGCGCTCCGCCAGCACGCAATCGCGGGTGTCCACATCGTCAATCGCCGCGAGTACCGCCCGGACGACATCATTATCGGCCAGCGTCTCGATGCCCACCGCGCCTTGTGCCGGGGCGGGCAGCATCGTTTCGGGCGGCACCGGCGTGCCGATATCGCTCATCCCCAGCCGCGCCAGCCCGGCCGCCGCCAGCAGGGTTGCATCCGCCACGCCCGCCTCCAGTCTGGCAAGCCGCGTCGCCACATTGCCGCGAAACAGCACGATATCGAGGTCCGGGCGCAACCGCCTGATCTGCGCCGACCTGCGCGGCGAGCTGGTGCCGAACGTGCCGCCTTGCGGTATCGCGTCTATCGAGGGCGCGCCGACCAGCGCGTCCCGCACATCGGCGCGCGGCAACATCGCCGCGATGACGAGGCTTTCCGGCCGGATCGTCTCGACATCCTTCATCGAATGCACGGCGGCGTCGATTTCTCCCGTCGCCAGCCAGCCGTCCAGCTCCTTGGTCCACAGCGCCTTGCCGCCGATTTCCGCCAATGGCCGATCGAGTATCTTGTCGCCGCTCGCGGTCACCGGCACGATCTCGATCTGCTCCTCGCCCCAGCCATGCGCGGTTCGCAGCGCGTCGGCGACGAGATGCACCTGCGCCATGGCAAGCGGAGAGGCGCGGGTGCCGAGGCGCAGCGGACGATCGAGCGGGAAGGGTGTTGCCATATTGGTCTTGCTCTAATCGTCCCCGCCATTAGAGGAAAGAGCGGAAATGACGATCATCCTCGGCCTTGAATCAAGCTGCGACGAAACCGCGGCCGCGCTGGTGACAGAGGCGGGCGAAGTGCTCGCGCATAAACTGGCGACGCAGGAGGCGCAACATCGCCCTTATGGCGGCGTCGTGCCGGAGATAGCCGCGCGCGCGCACGCCGAGGCGCTGATGCCATTGGTGGACGCAGCCTTCCGCGAGGCGAAGCTCACGCTTGCCGATGTCGACGCCATCGCCGCGACCGCCGGGCCGGGGCTCATCGGCGGGGTGATGGTCGGATTGGTCTCCGGCAAGGCGCTCGCCCATGCCGCCGGAAAGCCGCTAATCGCCATCAATCATCTCGAAGGCCATGCGCTTTCGCCGCGCCTCTCCGACCCTGCGCTCGATTTCCCTTATATGTTGTTGCTGGTATCAGGCGGGCATTGCCAGTTGCTGCGAGTGGAAGGCGTCGGGCGCTATCGGCGGCTGGCGACGACCATCGACGACGCGGCGGGCGAAGCGTTCGACAAGACCGCGAAGATGCTGGGTTTGGGCTATCCCGGCGGGCCGGAGGTCGAAAAAGCGGCAGGGCTGGGCGATCCGGCTGCCGTGCCGTTGCCGCGTCCACTGCTGGGCAGTGACGAGCCGCATTTCTCTTTCGCCGGCCTTAAAAGCGCGGTGCTGCGCGCGCGCGATACCGGGCGATACCGCACCGAGGATATCGCCGCGAGCTTCAGTCAGGCGGTGATCGATTGCCTTGTCGATCGCACAAAGCGCGCGCTGGATGCCGCCGCGCCGGTAACTGCGCTGGTGGTCGCAGGCGGTGTTGCGGCGAATACAGGCATACGCGCCGCGCTCGCTGATCTCGCGGAAAGCCGGGGCATGAATTTCATCGCGCCGCCGCTCTGGCTGTGCACCGACAATGCGGCGATGATCGCATGGGCGGGCATAGAGCGCTTTCGCATGGGGCTTGTCGATGGCATGGATGTGCCCGCCCGACCGCGCTGGCCGCTCGATCCCGAAGCCGAAACCGTGCGCGGCGCGGGCGTGAAGGCATGAGCGGGGAGGGCGAAGCGATGAAAATAGGGGTGGTCGGCGCAGGCGCTTGGGGCACGGCTCTGGCGCAGGTTATTGCATCGAGCAGTGATCCGGTGCTGATCTGGGCGTTCGAGTCCGATGTAGTCACCGCGATCAACCGGCATCATGTCAACAAAAGCTATCTGCCCGATGTCCTGCTTTCTCCCGCCATCCACGCGACGGGCGACATGGCCGATCTCACCACGTGCGATGCGCTGCTGGTCGCCTGCCCGGCGCAGCATCTGCGCGCTATCGTGGCGCAACTGCCCAACCCGCAAACGCCGCTCATCCTGTGCGCCAAGGGCATAGAGGCGGGCAGCGGCAAGCTGATGTCGCAGGTGGCGCACGAAGCCGCTCCGCACGCGCCCATCGCCGTGCTTTCCGGCCCGACTTTCGCGCATGAAGTGGCGGCGGGGCTGCCCGCCGCGGTGACGCTCGCCTGCGCCGATGTCGCTCTGGGCCAGCGCCTCGTCAGCCGCATCGCGGGCCCGGCCTTCCGTCCCTATCTCTCGGATGACGTGATCGGCGCGGAGATCGGCGGCGCGGTCAAGAATGTGCTCGCCATTGCCTGCGGCGTCGCCGAAGGTGCGGGGCTGGGCCATAATGCGCGCGCGGCGCTCATCAGCCGGGGCTTTGCCGAAATGACGCGTTTCGGGCTGAAGCTCGGCGCACGCGCCGAAACATTGGCGGGGTTGTCGGGGCTGGGCGATCTTGTGCTCACCTGCTCATCCACCAACTCGCGCAACTTTTCGCTGGGTAAGGGGTTGGGTGAGGGCAGGCTCGCCGCCGATCTGCTCTCCAATCGCCGCACGGTGGCGGAAGGAGCGTTTACCGCGCCGGTGCTGCGCGACGTCGCCAAAACGCAAGGCGTGGACATGCCTATTGTCGAAGGCGTCTGCGCGCTGCTCGAAGGGCAGGTGGGGGTAGCCGATATGATAGAGACTCTGCTCGCCCGCCCGCTGCGCAACGAATGATACTATATTTGGGTCGTCACCTCGCTTATGGTCCGCCTCATCGAAGCAAAGGGCGATCTGCTTGACGCGAGACGAACCGCAAGGCGCGCAGGCGCAGGAAGAAAGCGATATCGCCGCATTGGCGAAGGGGGGGCGAACCAATGTTTTCGGCTTTCTGCTCCGTCTTGCCGCGCGTTTGCCCTTTCTGTTCATCGCCGGACGCATTTACGGACCGGAAGTGCTGGGCCGCTTCGCCTATGCGATATTGGTGGTGGAATTCGCCGCGCAGCTTGCGACGGTAGGGCTGAAGCGGGGGCTCGCGGGAGCATTGGCGCAAACCAAGCGTGATGAAAGCCATGTGCTGGCCGACGGGATGATGCTGACGGTGCTGTTCTCGCTGGCTGCCGCTGCCTTGCTGATGCTGTTTCCGCAGGCGATGTTCCCCAATAGCGAGATAAATGGGCTGGACCGGTTGTTGCCGCTCATCATCATCGCGGTGGCAGGGTCCGATGTCGCTCTCGCGGCATGCGCATGGCGCTATGATATCGGCGCAACAGTGCGTGCCCGCGCCGTCATCGAGCCGTGGACGATCAGCATCGCCGCCTGGCTCTTCTCTTATTATTCGCTGCGTGACGGCCTTATTCTCTCCTATGTCCTCTCGATGATTGCGGCGCTGGGCGCGTCTTTATGGCCGATGCTGCGGCATTTCGGTTGGCCGCGCGGTTGGGTGCCGCGCCCGCTTCGGCTCTGGCGCATGACCCGCATCAACATGCCTCTCGCCGCCGCCGATGCGGTCGAATGGGGCTCGCGCCGTCTCGATCTGGCGATTCTCGGCCTGTTCGTCAGCCCGGCGATAGTGGGCATCTATTATGTCGCGCAACAGGTCGCCTCATTGCCGCAAAAGCTGAAGAGCAGCTTTGAGCCTATTCTCGGTCCGGTCATCACCCGCAATCTCAAGGCGCATAATTATGCAGCCATTGCGCGGCAGGTCAGCCAGGTCGGCTTCTGGATCATCGCCGCGCAGGCCGGCATCGCGCTCGCGCTCGGCATACCGGGCGAAGCGGTGATGGGCCTTGTCGGGCCGCAATTCGTTGTCGGCACGCTGGCGCTCGCCTGTCTGTTGCTCGCTGAAGTCGTCGCGGCGACGGCGGTGGTGAGCGAGAGCGCGCTGGTCTATCTCGCCCGGCATCGCAATGTGATGATTTCTCTGGGCATGATCGGCACGCAGGCGGTGCTCAGCGTCGGGCTGATCCTGCTCACCCGCAATGCGGGCTATGACTCATCGGTGGTGGCGGCGGCTCCGGCGCTGGCGCTCGCCATTGCGCTCGGGACGAGCTCGATCGTGAAGTCCCATCTGCTGGCAAGGCTGTTGCGCCATCGCGTAGCGACCTGGCGTCCTGCGTTGATCGCGGCATCGGCGGTCGCGGTCATTGTCGGCGGCCTTTTCGTTGCTTTGCCATCGCGTTATGAATGGGTCGAGCTGGTGCTGGGCGTGCCGATGATACTGGCGGCCTATGCCGCAGTGATCTGGCGCTTCGGTTTCGGGCCGGAAGACCGGGAGCTGTTCAGGAAGAAGCACGAAGCGGCGCCCGCTTAGAGTGGGCAGCGTGAAATCTGAATCACCCCGCCCACTCTAAGTTTTTGTTGTCGCATCGTTTATTGCAGAAAACCCGAGCCGGAGGCACGTGACTCCGGCCCGCCCCACTTTTCCGCACGATGCTCCAAATCACGGAAAACAAGAAAAAGGGCCGCGATCCCGAAGGACCGCGACCCCTTAAGATCGGTATTGCCAGCTAATATTAGAAGCTGACCGCCAGAGTGGCGAAGACGCCATCGTCGGTGAAGCGATCGAACGAATTGGCTTCGACACCGGTATAGGTGACGCCGAGCGACAGCTTGTCGGTGACTGCCCAGGTAGCGCCGAGCGACCAGTCGAAACTGGCCTTGTCGCCCTGACCGGCGAGCGACTTGGGCGACAGAACGCCGTCGGTGTAGCCGAGGTGACCGGAAAGCGAAATCGGCGTGTTGGGGATGCCGACACCCAGATCGGTGTAGAGATAGAGGTTGTCGTCGCTGCCCAGCGAATCCTGATCGGGCGCATAGGCTACGCCGAAGGTACCCTCAACCGGACCCAGCGTGGTGCTGATCGATGCATAGGGCTCCCAGTAATCGAGATCGGCACCGGGGGTGCCGTTCGGATACATGTAGTAAAGAACGCCCACGTCAACGGTCAGACCAGGGCTGACTTCACCCGACCAACCGCCGTAGATATCGATCTCGGCCGCGCCATAGGTCGGCACGGCACCGCCGGCGTCGGCCAGCGAAGAACCCCAGGTGCCAATGTAGAAGCCGCTGTCATGGCCAACGTCGATGCCGCCTTGAATGGCAACGTCGCCCGTCGAAAGGCTGATGCCGCGGAAGCGGTAGTCGGTGACGATAGCGGCGTTACCGCTGACCGAGAAACCGCCCGTGGCTTCGTCCTGAGCAAGGACAGGCGTGGCTACAGCTGCCAGCGCGAACGCCGACATACCAAGAATGATGTTACGCATAAAATAGTCTTCCCTTCGTAGAGTCGATCAAATGATCGTCCCACCTGCGTTCGGGCCGATGCCTCTGTAGGATGCTCCGAATGGAGCGGGCCGGTCACCGCGAACACCTGTCTGATGGCGTGATATTTCGCGTTGCACAAGAAAAAATCCTGTTTGCCGAACGAAATAGCGACACCACTGTTGCCAAAGTGCAACGTTGCACTCCGGTGTGCGCCGCATGGGGCCGCGAGAGTTAATATTTGGTGAACACCGCTTTATAAAGCCAGATTCCAATAGATTAATCTGTCGGCCTTATAATTTTCGCAAAGCCTGCTCCAGATCGGCTATCAGGTCTTCCGGGCTTTCCAGACCGATATTCACCCGCACGAGCGGATCGCGCTCTGTCCATTGTATCGCACTGCGACAATATTGCGGATCGACCGGCAAAGCGAGGCTTTCATAGCCGCCCCAGCTATAGCCGATGCCGAAATGCGCAAGCGCATCGATGAACCGCGCGCGCCCCGCGTCATCGGCTCCGCGCAGGGTGAAGCTGAACAGGCCGGTCGATCCGGTGAAGTCGCGCTGCCACAGGGCATGACCCGGGAAGCTCTCCAGTGCCGGATGCAGCACTTTGCCAATCTCGGCCCGTCCAGCCAGCCATTGCGCGACCGCGAGCGCGCTTGTGCGATGCTGCTCCAGCCGGACGGCAAGTGTGCGCAACCCCCGCAGCGCCAACCATGCATCGTCCGGGCTGCTGATCTGGCCGAAAAGATGGGCCATGCCCTGTATCCTGTCCCAATGCGCGGCATTGGCGGTGACGCTACCCATCATCACATCGCTGTGGCCCACAATATATTTGGTGCAGGCAAGGATGGAGATATCGACACCATGGCCCAGCGCCTGAAAATAATGCGGTGTCGCCCATGTATTGTCGATCAGCGTCGTGATGCCCTGTTCGCGGGCAATGGCAGTGATCGCTGGCACATCCTGCACTTCCAGCGTCAGGCTGCCCGGGCTTTCCATGAAAATCGCGCGGGTCCGGTCAGTGATCAGCTCCGCTATGCCTTCGCCGATCAGCGGATCATAATAAAGCGTGTCGATGCCCATTGGCCGCAGCACCTTGTCGCAAAAGGCGCGGGTCGGGTCATAGACGCTGTCGACCATCAAAAGCTGGTCGCCCGGTTTCAGCACCGCCATCAACGCGCAACTGATTGCCGCAACGCCGGATGGATAGAGCATCGTTCCCGCCGCGCCCGGCTCCATTTCAGTGAGCGCGTCGGCCAGCGCCCATTGGGTCGGCGTGCCCTTGCGGCCGTAAAACCATTTCTGATGCTGGTCCGTGCGCGCGGCACGCAGATGCGCGACATCCTCATAAAGGATGGTGGAGGCGCGCCATATCGGCGGGTTGACCACACCGCCCGGCTGGCCCGGAACGCCGGTCCATGCCAGTTTGCGTCCGGCCTGCGTCAGCTTCGTCTCCGGCGCACGCTCGCTTTCATCTCCGCTCATGCGGGGCCGGTTGCCTTGGGCGTCGCCGGGTCCGCGCCCCATTCGCTCCAGCTTCCATCATAAAGCGTCACATCCTTCTTGCCCAGCAGCCGCGCGCCGAACAGCACCGCGGCGGCGGTCACCCCGCTGCCGCATGTCGTGATGAGCGGCTTGTCGATATCGACACCCGCCTCGATGAACAGGCCGCGCAGTTCATGGCCGCGTTTCCATGTGCCATCGGCATTGAACAGCTTGGAATAGGGCAGGCAGACCGATCCGGGGATATGGCCCGAGGCCATGCCGGGGCGAATCTCCGGTTCCTCGCCGGTGAAGCGGCTCATCGTGCGCGCATCGACCACCTGCGCCGTTTTCCCGGCAAGATTGGCGAGCATCTGATCCTTGGTGACGATCGCCTTGTCGTCGCGCCATACGGTGAAATGGCGATGGCGAAGCTGCGGCTTCCCGCTTTCGGTGGGACGCTTTTCCGCCAGCCATTTGCCCATGCCGCCATCGAGAATGGCGATATTGGGCGCGCCGAAAACTTCGAACAGCCACCACGCGCGCGCCGCGCTGCGCAGCGGGCTGTTGTCGTAGAGGACGATGCGGCTGCCGTCGCCCAGCCCCAATGCCTGCATGCGGCTGGCGAATTTTTCGGCGGGCGGCACGCTGTTGGGGCGCGGATCGTTGCTGTCCACCAGCTCGGCAAGATTCAGGAACACCGCGCCCGCTATGTGCTGCGCTTCATATTCGGCGGCGGCATCGCGCCCCATTTCGGGCAGGAAATAGCTCGCATCGACGATCCGCAGATCGCTCGCGCCCATATTCTCCGCCAGCCAGTCCGTGCTTACCAATATGTCCATGATGTCGCTCAACCCCTGAATGATGCTGATATCCAGTATTCGATACGGGAGGGCGGCGCGTCTTTCCAGCCCCTTTGCGCAGATAGCCGACCTGTTCTATAGCCGCGCGATGACGACACCGATCCATCTTGGCCAGACCAGCGCGCTGCCCGCTTCACCGGGCGAAGCGGTGCTCGATTATGTTCCGAACCCGCGCATGGGCAGCCGCTATATGGTGCGCTTCGCCGCGCCGGAGTTCACATCGCTTTGCCCCGTCACCGGCCAGCCCGACTTCGCGCATCTGGTGATCGACTATGTGCCGGGCGACACCATCGTCGAATCGAAGTCGCTAAAACTCTTTCTCGGCAGCTTCCGTAACCACGCGGCGTTTCACGAGGATTGCACCGTCGGCATCGGCGAGCGCCTGTTCGCGGAGATGCAGCCCCTCTGGCTGCGCATCGGCGGCTATTGGTATCCGCGCGGCGGCATCCCCATCGATGTGTTCTGGCAATCGGGCGCGCCGCCCGCCGATGTATGGATACCCGAACAGGGCGTCGCGGGCTATCGCGGCCGGGGATAGAACCAAAAAGGGCGCGAGATTTCTCACGCGCCCTTTTTGATATGAATTTGGTTTCAGGCCGCCTTCTTGGCTTTCTCATAGCGCTCGATAGCTTCCAGCGTGACGCGGCGGGCTTCCTCAGCATTGCCCCATGTGCCGACCCGCACCCATTTCTCGGCTTCCAGATCCTTGTAATGCGTAAAGAAATGCTCGATCTGCGCGAACACGATATCGGGCAGATCGGCCTTTTCCATCACATTGCTGTAATAGGGAAAAGTCGCGTCGTCGGGCACGCACACCAGCTTCTCGTCGCCGCCATGTTCGTCCTCAAGGTTCAGCACCGCAATCGGGCGCGCGCGCACGACGCAGCCCGGAATGAAGGGCGAGCGCGCCACGACCAGCGCATCGAGCGGATCGCCATCGGGCGACAGCGTATGCGGCACAAAGCCATAATTGGCGGGGTAGCGCATCGGCGTGTGCAATATGCGATCGACGAACAAAGCGCCCGATGCCTTGTCGAACTCATATTTCACCGGCTCGCCCCCCGTGGGCACTTCGATGATCACATTGAGGCTCTGCGGCGGATTTTCACCCACCGGGATCATGTCGATTCTCATTTCTTCATAGCCTGACTTTGCTGGCGTTGCTTGATTGGGTGATTATGTTTTCGGTTGGAGCAGCCGATCAAGGCTACCCTCACCCTCTCCTGTTTTTTCGAGGCGCGGATAGCGCAAGCCGAGCGAATAATCGAGCCTAATGTTGCGATAGGCCTTGTCCTGTTTCACAATCAGGTCGAGCGGATTTTTCGATGCCTTGGCCCGGGTCAGCGCGTCCTTGAACAGATCGCCTGAATATTCCGTGCCGCCGATCGCAACGATCTTCATCCCGACGGCAAGATTCGCCTTGAACGCCGCGCTGTCCCATATCACGCTGGCGATCTCGCCATCATTCTTGACCGCAAGGCCCACGCCATAGGTCTGGTCGATGCCCTTGATCGCCTTTTCGATCTCTTTGGTCGTGCTGTTGGGCGTGTCGCCATAAACTAGGGCGTAGCCGCCTAAAGTAAACCCGGCCTTGGGCGCTTCGCTGGTCGTGCGGTCGACATGCGCGGCGAGGAATCCTGCCCAGTCATAGGGTTGCACCGCGTTCAGCGTGTCGATCACATCCTGTCGGCTGTATGTGAGCTGCCCCCAGTCGCCATCGCGCATGCCGAAGAACGCGCTGGCGAAATCATCGAGACCCTTCGCGCCCTTGCTTTCGCGGCGGATGATGCCATCGGCCTCCAGCCACATCAGCAGGCCTTCATTATAATAATCCTCGTTCCGCTGCCAGCTCGACCAGCCCTTGGGGCGGCGGGCGGAGATGATCGGATCATGCGTCGTATCCTCCAGAGGCCGCCATTCGCGCCCCTTGGCGAGGTCGAGACGTGCGGCGATCGAGGCATAGGCGTCGAGCGTTTGCTGCTTGCTGTAAAGGCCGGAGCGCGCGCCGAGCACATAGCCCCAGAACTGCGTCTGCCCCTCATAGACCCACAGTAAATTGTCCTGCATTTCCGTGCGATAATCCGGCGTCCAGAGCAGCTCCGGGCGGCGATATTTGCCGTTCCAGCTATGCACGAATTCATGCGGCAACAGGTTGCGGTCGCCCGGCCCGTCATTCCATTTGGTGAAATAGCCGGGATCGACGCCATTCTCGCTGCTGCGATGATGCTCAAGGCCGATGCCGCCCATCTCGTCGGTGATGGCGAACAGGAAATCATAATGGTCGTAATGGCGCGCGCCGAACAGGGCGATCGTTTCCGTCACCAGCTTCTTGTGCGCAGCGATCTGCTCTGGTGTTGTCGCCAGTTCGGTCGGATTGTCCGCGACCATATCGAGCTTCACATCACCGCCCAGATCGATGACCTTGGCATATTTGCCCGCGAATACCGGCGAATCGATCAGCGTTTCATAATCGGTGACATTATAGCTGACGGTGCTGCCGCTCGTTTTGCCACGCAGCGCGGTAAAGGCTTGCCATCCAGCCGGATAGGTCACACTCGCCTGCACCGGAATCTGACGCACATAATAGCCCGCCGGATAGAGCGAGACGGTTTCGAACTGCAGGTTCAGCATCTTGTCGGTAACGGCAATGCGCCCCTGATTGCCCGCCGTGGGGTTGAGGAACTGAAACTCCGCGACAATTTCCCGCGCGCCTTCGGGCACGTTCACATGAAAGGCATAGACATCGGTGGCGCTGCGGGTCCAGCCGATATCCGTGCCGTTGGCGCTGATCTTCAGGCCCGCGAGCTTGTCGATCTGCCCGCGCGGGCCATGTTTGCCCGGCAACCATTCCGGATACAGCAGCGTCAGCGGGCCGGAGGATGACACCGGAATGGTCTGCTTCACCCGCCAGATGCGCTGCGTGGTGTCGCTGGCGTCCACCTCGATCTGCATCGTGCCGGGATAGGGAATGTCGCGCGCCTGCGGGATCGTGTCGATCACCGGCTGGGCCGTCGGCAACGAGCGGGTGGCGTCCTGCGCCAGAGCAGCAGGAGAAACGAGCGCGGTGGAAAGGATGAACGAAAGCGTCATCAAACGATGCATGGGGATAAACCTCGCAATTTTATGTGCCCGACAGAGCGAATGCCCTGTAACATGCCGCTTAATCCGCGCTCCGTCCACCCCATAGCGCGCTCGTTTCACCGAAGCATCACGACTGTTTCCTTGAGCATTATTTAGCGCTAGAGGCGCAAGCCATGGCCAAAATCGAAACTCCCCGCCCGATCAGGGGCACACAGGATATGCTGGGCGGCACGGCGGACAGCCTCGCGGACCGCTTCGCCTATGTCGTCGAAACCTTCGAACGGGTGCGCAAGCTCTACGGCTTCCGCCGCATCGAGGTGCCGGTGTTCGAACAGACCGCCGTGTTCGCGCGCTCGCTGGGCGAAAGCACCGATGTCGTGGCGAAGGAAATGTACACCTTCGAGGATCGCGGCGGAGACAGCGTGACGCTGCGCCCTGAATTCACCGCCGGGATCGCGCGTGCCTATATCACCGAGGGCTGGCAGCAATATGCGCCGCTCAAAGTAGCGACCCACGGACCGCTGTTCCGTTACGAGCGTCCGCAAAAGGGGCGCTATCGCCAGTTTCATCAAGTTGATGCCGAAATCATCGGCGCGGCGGAGCCTCTGGCGGACGTGGAACTGCTCTGTTTCGCCGATCAGCTGCTGAAGGAACTGGGGGCGAGCGAGGGCGTAACGCTGACGCTCAATACGCTCGGCGATGCGGCGAGCCGCGATGCATGGCGCGATGCGCTGGTGGCGCATTTCGAAGGGCACAAGGCGCAGCTTAGCGAGGACAGCGTGGACCGGCTGCATCGCAACCCGCTGCGCATCCTCGACAGTAAAGACCCGCGCGATCGACCCATCGCCGACAGCGCGCCCGATATCGATGCGTTTCTGAGCGGCGAGGCGCAGGAGTTTTTCGGCAAGGTCACGGCGGGCCTGGATGCGGCTGGCGTGAAATGGGAACGCAATTCAAGGTTGGTGCGCGGCCTCGATTATTACCGCCACACCGCCTTCGAATTCGTGACCGACCGGCTCGGCGCGCAAGGCACGGTGCTGGGCGGCGGGCGTTACGATGGCCTCATCGAAAACATGGGCGGCCCCGCCACGCCTGCGGTGGGATGGGCAGCGGGCATCGAGCGGCTGGCGATGTTGGTGGATGAAAAGCCTTATATGAAGGTAGACGTAGTTATCGCTGTAGAGGATGATGACGCGCTCGATCTTGCCATAAAAGCTCTTGTTGCCCTTCGTAGTGAAGGGCTTTCAGCAGAATGCATTGCATCTGGCTCTCCACGAAAGCGTTTCGACAAAGCTGCTAAAATTCCGTCAAAAGCGCTCGTCTCATTTCACCGCCTGGAAGGTAGGCGGGGATATGCATTGCGTTGTGAGATTCCTGAACTCCTGTCTCAGCTGGAAGATTTGATCAGGCCAATAGTTGTATGAAAATCTCCCCCGCCACCATCGCTCAGATCGAGCGGCGTTATGAGGAGGCGCAGGCGGGTATGGCGCGGCCTGATCTCGCCGCCGAAGAATTCGTCAGGCTCTCGAAGGAATATGCCGAGCTGGAGCCGGTGGTGAAGGCCGCGCGCGCGCTTTCGGGTCTCAAGAGCGAGATCGCCGATCTCGAAGCCTTGCTCTCCTCGGGCGAAGCGGATGCCGAGATGCGCGCCCTCGCGCAGGAGGAGGTACAAACCCTTCGCGCCCGGCTCCCCGATGCTGAGCGCGCCCTTGCGCTCCAGCTTCTGCCCCGCGATGCTGCCGATGCGCGTCCCGCCATGCTGGAAATCCGCGCGGGCACCGGCGGCGACGAAGCGGCCCTGTTCGCGGGCGACCTGTTCCGCATGTATCAGGGCTATGCCGCGACGCAGGGGTGGAAGATGGAGCTGATCTCCGCCAGCGCGTCCGAGCAGGGCGGCTTCAAGGAAGTCGTCGCGTCGGTCACTGGCACCGGCGTGTTCGCCCGCCTCAAATTCGAAAGCGGCGTCCACCGCGTGCAGCGCGTGCCCGTCACGGAAAGCGGCGGGCGCATCCACACATCGGCGGCGACGGTCGCGGTGCTGCCGGAAGCGGAAGAGGTCGATGTGCAGATCAACGAGGCGGACCTCAAGATCGACATTTACCGCGCGTCCGGTGCGGGCGGCCAGCATGTCAACACTACGGACAGCGCCGTGCGTCTCACCCATGTTCCCAGCGGCCTTGTCGTCATCCAGCAGGATCAGCGCAGCCAGCACAAGAACAAGGAAAAGGCGATGAAGGTGCTGCGCACGCGCCTCTATGAAATGGAACGGGAGCGGGCACATAGCGAACAGGCCGGCGCACGTAAGGCGATGGTGGGATCGGGCGACCGCTCCGAGCGCATCCGCACCTATAATTTCCCGCAAGGGCGCGTGACCGATCATCGTATCAACCTGACGCTGCACCGCCTGCCCGAAATTCTCGAAGGGCCGGGGCTGGACGAGGTCGTCTCCGCGCTCATCGCCGAGGATGAAGCGGCGCGGCTGGCGCAGCTGGAATGAATTCTGCCGCTGACGCCCTGCGCGCCGCGGCGCAACGGCTCGCCGCTGTCAGCGACACTGCCCGCCTCGACGCCGAATTGCTGATGGCGCATGCGGCCGGAATTGCCCGCGAAGAGCTGATCCTGCGCCTGCGCGACCTGGCCGAGCCGAAGGGTTTCGCCTCGCTCGTCGAGCGCCGTCGCGCACGCGAGCCGGTCTCGCATATTGTCGGCACGCGCGATTTCTGGACGCTGACCCTCGCCGTAACGCCCGATGTGCTCACTCCTCGCCCGGACAGCGAAACGCTGATAGAGGCGGCCGTCGCGCATTTCGCGGGAACATCCGGCCCACGCCATATCCTCGATCTCGGCACCGGGTCGGGTGCGTTGCTCCTCGCTGCGCTCGACGAATGGAGGGATGCGAGCGGTCTTGGCGTTGACATCAGCGAGGCGGCGCTTGTCGTGGCGCAGGGTAATGCGCGGCGTTGCGGCATGGCGGACCGCGCGCAGTTCCGACGGGGCAACTGGCTGGATGGAGTGGAGGGATGTTTCGATCTCATCCTCGCCAATCCGCCTTATATTTCCACCAATGCGATGCTGCCACGCGATGTCGCACACTATGAGCCGCATCTGGCGCTGTTTGCCGGGGCGGACGGCCTTGACGCCTATCGTGCGCTGGCGCCCGCCCTGGCGGATCACCTCGCGCCTGAAGGGGTGGCGGTCATCGAGATCGGCTTCGATCAGGAGGAAAGCGCGGCCGGACTGTTGCGCGAGCAGGGCCTGAAAGTGACTGTAAAACAAGATCTTGCTGGGCGCGCCCGCTGTCTCATGACGGGACGGTAGCAGGAACCGGCAATCAAATTGTGTTCCTCGTCGAATTTTCCTTGGTTTATTTACCGGGAGCGTTTAGGAAGGAGGAACAGCATCCCTGTGGTCGCAGGACCGGGGAAGGCTGGCTCCCATAATCGTCGGACGCATGCAAGGGGCGTCTGGTGTATGAATGGAGGTCCGGGCGGACCGAACGCCCGAACCCGTGCGGTTTTATTTTTCCGCTCGATACAGTGCGTTTAAGGATAGCATTGAAAGCAAGGATCCACCATTGATCAATAATCGCCAAGCCGGTCGCCGCAATCGCGGCCGGAATAATGGACGCCAGAACAGCAGCAATCGCGGCAGCGGCGACAACGGTAACCGGATCGACAGCCGCGCGCGGGGCAATGCTCCGCAGTTGCTCGAAAAATATCGCAACATGGCGCGTGATGCGCAGCTTGCAGGCGACCGGGTCAGCACCGAATATTATCTCCAGTTCGCGGATCATTATTTCCGCGTGATCGCCGACAATCGGGCACGTCAGGAAGAGCAACAGACGCGCTTCCGCCGCAACGACGAAAGCCTCGATTTCGACGACGATCAGGGTTCATCCTCCGCTTCGCCGTCTTCGTCCTATGAAGATATGGATGGCGGTTCGCTGTCCTATGCGGAAGAAACGCGCGAGCAGCAGCACGGCAATCGCGCCCGCCGTGAAGACCGCGCCCCGCGCGGGCGCTCCGCGTCGAATGATGAAAGCGAAAGCAAGGCCGAGCCTACCGAAAAAGCTCAGTCTATCGAAGCTGTCGAGGCTGCGCCGGCACAGGAAGAAGCGCCCCGCCGGGCCCCGCGAGGACGAAAGCCGAAGCAGCCGCGGGAGGAAAAGCGGGCCGAGGAAGACGCTCCGCGCCTCGATCTCGCCGCTTTGCCGCCAGCCATTGTGCGGGCTGACAATGATGGCGATAAGTCGCCTGCTGCGGAAGAAGCTCCCGCCCCGCGTCGTCGCGGACGCCCGCCGCGCGCCGCCGCTGTCGCAGATACGGCCGAGGCGGCCGAGTAAGGCTGTTCATCTCCCAATCATCTCGCTTCGGCGATGAAGAGGGCGGCGCTCCTATGCGCCGCCTTTTTTATGTTCTCTTTTCAATCATGGCCCGAGCAGGCAGATAGTCAGGGAACAGAGGACGGAAAATGGAGGATGTCGATGCCAATACCGAGAATCGTTTCGCTTCGCGCGCCGCTGGCATTGGTGTTTATAATTGCCGCCGCGCCCTTGATGGCGCAGGACGCCGCCAATCCGACCGCGCCCAGCGCGCAGGGCGATGTCTCCGTCACCATCTACAACAACAATCTCGCGCTGGTGCAGGATGTTCGGCAACTGCCCATCGCCAAGGGCACCAGCCGCATAGAATTCCCCGATGTGTCGGCGCAAATCCGGCCTGAGACCCTCTCCTTCTCCGCCGCAGATACCGCAATTATTGAACAGAATTTCGACTATGATCTGCTCTCGCCCGACAAGCTGATGGAGAAGGCGGTGGGGCAGGTGGTGACAATCGTGCGCACCAACCCCGCGACCGGCGCGGAGACCCGCGAACAGGCGAAGGTGCTCGCGGTCAATGGCGGCGTGGTGCTGCAAATCGGCAGCCGCATCGAGGTGCTGCGCGACGATGGTCTGCCGGTGCGGGTGATCTTCGACAAGGTGCCTGCCAATCTGCGTGCCCGCCCGACGCTTTCGGTGCGGGTGGACAGCGACCGGGCGGGAACGCGTCCGGCCTCGATCCGCTATCTGACGCCGGGGCTTGGCTGGAGCGCGGATTATGTCGCGCTGTTCGACAGCAAGGCGGGCAGGATCGATGTGCAGGGCTGGGTTACGCTCACTAACAACAGCGGCACGACCTATAACAATGCGAACACGCTTCTGGTGGCGGGCAATGTCGGGCAGAGCGGGCGTAGGGAGTACCCGGCTTACAGCGCGGTCCGCATGCCGATACCGTCTGCACCGGGTGGCAAGATGGTGAGCGCTGGCACCGAAACCGCAGAGCGCGAACGGCTCGGCGATTTCTATCTTTATCCCATCGCCCAGCGCACGACGATTGCTACCGCCCAGACCAAGCAGGTGAGCTTTCTTGATGTGCAGGGCGTGCCCGCGCAGGCGACATGGGAACATGTCAATGGCTGGCTGGCCAGCAGCGACCAGCCGCAGAGCGCGAATAGCGTCGTCAAATTCTCGACCTCGCGGTCAGGTGGCCTTGGTGATGCTCTTCCTGCCGGAACGGTGCGCTTCTATATGAAGGATGCGGGTGGAGCGCCGCAATTCATTGGCGAGAACAGCATCGGCCATACGCCAATGGGCAGTGAGCTCGCGCTTGCGACGGGTCAGGCTTTCGATGTGAAGGTGAAAAGCACGGTCGAGACCCGGCAGAAGCTGGGGACAAGCAAATGGCGCACGACCATGCGCTACGAGCTGACCAATGCGAAGCCCGATGCGATCACGGTCGATCTCGTCCAGTCCGGCCTCGATTTCTATTGGAGCGACACGAAAGTCGTTGCCGAATCAATGAAGAGCGAGCGCCGCAACGCCGATTCGGTGGTCTGGTCCGTGCCGGTATCCGCCAATGGCAGCACGACAGTGACCGCTACCTTCGAAACACGCTATTAAGGCAAAGGCCATGCGCGCATTTGGCGCTCTCCTCATCCTCTGTATCTCGGCTCCGGCGGTGGCGCAGAGCGTCGTGGTGTCGGATGCGCCGAGCTCCACGTCCGTCACCGTTTATCGGGATAGCGACCGCGCACAAGGGACGTTCAATCTGCGTTGGCTTGCGGGCTATGCGCTGATCTCCGAAAAGCGCCGCATAACCCTGCCCGTCGGCGAATCGGTGGTACGGTTCGAAGGCGTGGCGGATGGTATGATCGCCGTGAGCGCGGTCGTTTCCGGCCTGCCCGGCGGCATCGAGGAAAAGAACCGCGATGCCCGTCTGCTCTCGCCTGCTTCCCTGCTCGACGGCAGCCTTGGCAACCGCGTCCATATCCGTCGCACCAATCGGCAGACTGGCAAGGTGAGCGAGACCGATGCTATCGTCCGCTCCGGCCCCGACAATGCGGTGGTGCTGGAAACGCCCGAAGGGATTGAGGCTCTGCGCTGTTCGGGCCTGCCCGAAACCTTGGTCTATGATGCAGTGCCGGATGGCTTGTCCGCCAAGCCGACCTTCTCGGTGCATACCAATATGGCGCAAGCGGCGAGTGCCGAAGTGACGCTCACCTATCTCGCCACCGGCTTCGACTGGGGCGCGAGCTATGTCGCCAAAGTAGCGGAGGACGGCAAGACGCTCGATCTGTTCGCATGGCTGACGGTCGCCAATGGCAATAATGCGACCTATGAGCAGACGCAGTTACTGGCGGTGGCGGGGAAACCTAATCGCACCAGCGACTTCCGCGAACTGGCGGGGTCGATGCAGTCCCCGCATCTCAATTTGCAATGCTGGCCGATGGACAGCACCAGCACGCATCCTGAATCGCCGATGGAAGAACGGATGGTCGCCTATGACATGGCGATGGCTCCGGCGCCTCCTCCGATGGCCATGATGCGGGCCGCCAAGGAAGGCAATATCGTCGTGACGGCTCAGGCGAAACAGGAGGATCTCGGCGACCTCAAACTCTATCGCGTGCCGATGCGCGTCGATGTCGTGCCCAATGCGCATAAGCAGGTTGCGCTAATGCAAAAGGAGAATGTGCCTTTCACCCTGTTTTATGCCGCTGATATTTCATTGTGGAATGATGACGAGGGCAGCCAGCCGCTCACCCGTATGATCCGCATGCAGAACAGGGAGAAGGCCGGTCTTGGTCTGCCGCTTCCCTCTGGCGGTATCGTCGTGATGCAACGGCAGCGCGGCGAGGAGATGCTGCTTGCGGATGGCGACATGGCGGACAAGACGATCGGCGATAAGGTGGAAGTCGGCGCGGGGATAAGCGATCAGCTGCGCTATACGCTCACCGAACGGGGTGATGCGGCACGCGATCACGAGAGCTATCGCCTGGACCTCACCAATGCGACGGATAGCCCCGCCGCTGTCGAGATCAAACTGGGCATCGATGACGAGCAGAAACCACGCAAGAGCAGCGCAAAGCTGGTGCGGCAGGATGGGCGCTGGATGTGGAAAACGACGGTGCCCGCCAATGGCAGCGCTTCGCTGAGTTTCAGTGTCAAGGATCGGTAACGGGGTTATTCCGGCAGTGGCCGGGGTCGGTGATTCTCATCGAGCGCGACGAAAGTGAAGAGTCCGCTCGTCACCGGCGCTTCGGTTTGACCGTTGTCGCGAGTCGCCACAACATCGATGCGAATACCCAGCGAAGTTCGGCCCCGCCGTTCAACCGAGGCATAAAGGGAAATCAGGTCTCCGAGCAGGATGGGGGCAATAAACTGCATGGCCTCGATAGCGACGGTCGCAACCGCGCCGCCCGCTTCCCGTTGTGCGATGATGCCGCCCGCGATATCCATCTGACTGAGCACCCAGCCGCCGAAAATATGGCCATTGGAATTAATGTCCCCCGGCATGGGGACGGTGCGCAAAATGGGGTCAGTTTTCGTCATCATATCCCGCCTCTTTCTTGAGGTAATCCTCGATTTGTTCGTCATGTCCGGTGCCGCTTGAAAGAAACGCAAGCGACATCAAGGCGGTCCCGAGCATGAAGGTGCACCAGATGCCGAGGCTGGTAGCGATAATCATGTGAATTGGCATTGGCGTCCCGTGCCAATGCAAATAACCGAGTACCAGAAGCACGCATACAGCCCCCCACAACGCCATCCATTTCATCAGGCGGCGAAAGCGCCCCCATGCGGTGGTGGCGATTTGCGGATCATCGAGGGCGATTTTACGCGACATATCTTCCCTTTGGCGCAGTAAAGTGGGATCATCAAGCGCTGGACGCGAAGTAACGCCGCAACGGGAGGGATATATGACGATTGCCGCCATTTTGCAGAATAAGGGAAACGAAGTGATTCAGCTCGGCCCGGATGTGAGCCTGCAACGGGCTGTAGCTCTTTTGGTCGAACGGCGCATCGGCTGTGCGCCGGTCGTTGAGGACGGCAAGGTCATCGGCATATTTTCGGAGCGTGACGTCGTGCGCGCTGTCGGGGCAGGGGGCGCAGATGTGCTATCGAAGCCTGTCAGCAGCATGATGACAAGCCCCGCTGTAACGATCGCTCCTGATATGGCCGTGATGACGGCACTGTCGCTGATGACGCAGCGGCGCATCCGCCATCTGCCGGTGCTGGCAAATGGCGATATGGTCGGATTTGTCTCGATCGGCGATCTCGTCAAATATCGCATCGACAAGATCGAGGCCGAAGCCGCCGCCATGCGGGAGTATATCCAAGGGGCCTGATCTGGCAGAGCATCGTGCGGAAAAGTGGGAACCGGCTTTCCGCGATAAACGATGCGACAACAAAAGTCTGGAATGGATGGGGTGATTCGGGGTTCATGCTACCCGTTCCAGCCGCTTGGGCGCATCAAAGGGCGGGCACGGACGGCGTCTGACGCCTTATTACCAGCCGGAACAGGTCGTCAATTGTCGAGCGGGCGAAGACCAGGAGGATTACCGCGAAGCTCAATCCGCCTGTTGCCACCAGCAAAGCGAATCGCGCTGGTTCGGGCATGGTGCCCGGCAGGATATGCGCTGTGGCGAGAACCACGCCCGCCATCGCTGCCGAACACAGCACACCGGGCGCGACCGCGGGTGCCACATCGACGAGCCGCAGCCCAATCGGCTTGCCCGCAATGCGAATGGTTATCAGCGTGAAGAGCGGATAGACGAGCAGCCAGCCCCAAGCGAGGCCGATCGCGCCGAAACGGATGCCGATCAGGAAAGCGACCGGCATCAGGATCGCGCCGACGGCGGCGATTCTCGTCGACAGGCCCGGCCGCCCCAGCGCATTGCATAGCGGCGGAAACATCACCTGCACCGTCATGAAGGGCATGGTGAGTGCCAGCAGAGCAACAAACGGTGCCATCTCCCGCCACTTTTCGCCGAACAGAGTAGCCACCAGCGGCTCCGCGCTCGCGGCCATGCCAAGATAGATCGGGCAGGCAACCAGCATCAGCAGCCGCAGCGCCCGGCAGAAGGACCAGCGTATCGCCGCGAGATCCGATTGCATGCGCGCATAAGCGGGGAAGGCGACATCGTTCAAGGCAGGAATGAAGCGGCTGACGAAAATCTGCGTCAGGAACAGTGCTTCGGCGTAGAGGCCCAGTTCATGTGGGTGCAGCACCCGCCCCCCGATGAAGATATCCGCCTGACTCTGGATGAGCCACAGCAGCTGTGTTCCGAGCATGGCCGTGCCGAACATCACCATGCCGCCTGTGCCCCGGAAATCGAAACTGGGCACCGGCAGGAAGCGTGTGGCGATGACATAGCCTATGCCGCGTACCCAGAAGAGCGCGATCGGCGCCCATACCAATGTCCACACGCCCCAGCCGGACAGGGCACCATACAGAGCGACCGCAGCCGCAACAGTGGATGCGATCAGACTGACGATAGCGGGACGGCGAAAATCGAGACTGCGGCCCATCAGCACTTCGGGAATGGCGATGAAGGGCGTGGCGAGATAGATAAGCGCCTGCACTCGCAGTATCGTCGCCACGAGCGGCTGGTCGTAATAGTCTGCGGCGAGTGGCGCGATGAGGAACTGGGCGAGCGCGAGGCTGCCGTTCAATAACAACATGATGCCGAAAGCCTGACGCAGCTTGTGCGTATCGAGCGTTTCGCTCTGCACCAGCGCGCTCACCAGCCCATAGCCGTTGAGGAATTGCATGAACGAAAGAATCACCTGGGTCATGGCGAACAGGCCATAATCTCCTGGCTCCAGCAGACGGATAACAAGCAGAGTCGAGGTCCAGCTGATGACTTGTGCGAGAATCTGGCTGCCCGACCGCCAGAAAATGGCGCTGCGCACACGGCCGGAGAAGCTGCCGTCCTTTGCGTCGGCGTCCTGCAATGCCATAAATTCCCGTTCCTACGTCTCTGAAAAGCACGGATTTCTGCGCCGTTGCAGCCGTATAACGAGATTATGCGAAAAATTCCGAAATAAAACTGCAAAAAGTGTTTGACGACTCACCCGTCCGCTCATAGAAGCCACTCCACCGACGCGGTGCAGACCACTGGTTTTCGCCGCGATTGGTCGCCAACATAGACGGACAGCCTGTCCCCCGGTAGCAATAGCGGGGAACGTTCACTGTCCGCCTCTCATGTTGGATGGCTCTTTGACATTGTCAGTTTGATGAAGGGACATGTGGGCGGCGGCTCCGGGTTCTACGGCTTCAAGGCGTAGATACTCGTAGCAAATACAAGCCGTTCCTATATGTCCTAATACATATCCACAGTAATATGTAATTTGTGCAGGAACGGCTCCTTGAAATGGTGGCCTTCGACATGGACTATTCCTCCGTGCCGTTGGTCAA
>TARA_R110000782_G_scaffold143395_1_pt1 | contig 65943 bp, 50 predicted proteins | sample TARA_R110000782 | Tara Oceans TARA_R110000782 (sample SAMEA4397859) | marine metagenome | biome: Polar Biome; feature: [SRF] surface water layer (ENVO:00010504); material: water (ENVO:00002006), including particulate matter (ENVO:01000060) such as... | depth 5 m | reverse complement strand
CTGCTGGTTGACGTAAATCTCTTGCTGAAGGTGCTTCAGCAGCGCGGCCGGATCGTCCGTGCCTGTGTTAGTGAAGCTGTCGAGCGCACCTTCGCGCTTGTCCGCCGAGCGCGCAAAATTGTTCGCGGCGCCCTTTCCGTCAGCGGGGGTTTCCGGAGCCGCCGACGCGGCCAGCGATGCGATGAGAGCCGTAACAAGCAGCATAATCTTCCCCCTTATGCCCCTTGTGCCCGCCATAGCTGACGCCACCCTGTCGTGGTGAGATATCCATCGCGCTCGTTCCACCAACGCGTCAGATTGGGAACGACGGACCTGGAGGCCGCTGCCATTTTGACATGCTCGATATCATCATGATGCCGTTGCATGTGTATAAATGTCGATCCTGCGTACTCCGTGCAGCACAATTATCTAGCGATCTTCCTTTCGGCGCGCTGGCGATCGATCTCGGTGACCCACTGGGCAGCCGTTATCGGCCCCATCGCCTCAAAGTGGATGTGATCGGCCATTTGTTCGCGCACATTTACGAAATAGAGCGCGCCTGTGGGAAGGCCAAGTTCCTTGATTTTGGCGGCCATCGCAGCATCCTGACTGGGAGTCGGCTTGGGACGCGCGGGTTTGTAGAGTAGAACATCCCATCCTTCGCCACCTGCGTGGAGGAAGAGTTGCGTAGGCGGCTGCCCACCGGCGATGCTGACCTTGTCCCAAACGGCCATGTCACGGATAAACTCTTCGGTTTTTCCGGGCGCCAATCGGAACATCTCGAAGACAGGTGTAGTCATCTCGACTTTGACGTCAGCCGGTTTGGTTTGAGTGAAGGCAGGGGTAGCTAAGGCCAGTGCGGCTATTGCGATCGAAAGCCTGTAGAGCATATACGTCTCCCATTCCGCATGCCCTAGCGTGCGTCGTGCCTGCTTGCCGCCGCAATGGATTAGGCGGGTCATTCGTACCCGCAAACGGGTAAGGGTAGTCCCGGCGAGATAATCTGGTAACGATTGAGCCGATGCGCTGAACGAACTGCGACGTACCTTGCAAAAAGATTGTCTCCGACCAGCGCTCAGCCGATCTCTTCATACTTCACTTTCGTTCGCGGCCTATTCGACGCGGTCTGGGCTAAACTTCGTACCTGCCAATGGCCGCCACCACGACCTGTGGTCTGGTCGTGCGCTGCAAATGCCAGACCATTTGTTCACTTTAACGTGGGGAATTTTCTTCGCCCTGCAGGATCAGGTTTCTGCCCACATGCGCCAGAGGTCACTCGTGTTGCGCGACAGCGTATCGAAGGCTGCGGTCTTGCCCGTCTCGGCGAACATCGTCGCTCGGAGATTTTCCAGCTCGAACAGGATGCGCCGCTTGTCGGGCTCACGCACGAGGCATTGTATCCATCCGACCGCTACGTCGCGCCGGCCGGAGATGACCGTGTTCACCTGATGCAGCGTGTTGGCAGGGTAAAGGATGGCCGCGCCCGCGGGTAGCTTGAATGTCCGCGTTCCGGCGGGCTCGTCGATCGCCAGTTCGCCGCCCTCGTAGCCGGCGGGGTCCGAGAGAAAGAGCGTGAAGGCGAGGTCGATGCGCGTCTGCGGCGCATCGCCCATCAGCGCGTCGTCGACATGGAGACCGTAGCTCATCCCGGGCAGATAGCGGCTGAAGAGGATCGGGCGCATCTTGCGCGGCATCGCAGCCATCGCGAAAAAGCGGTTGGCCGCCAGCGCTTCCGTGACCATGGCCTGCATGGCGGCATAGTCCGGAGAATCGCCGGCGACCTGCTGGTTTTCCTTCACCCCGGTGGCCGCCCAACCGGCGGTCTCGCGGCCGTCAACAAAGGTCTGCTGATCCAGCATCCTAACAAGCCGATCGATCTGGTCGGTGCTCAGAATGTCCGAGATGCAGATAATCAACGCGTGTTCCGTCCTACATGTCGGGCGCAGCACCCTTCTTGAGGACGTGCGCCTTGCCGGAAACGGTGCCGTCCGGCTTCACAAGCGCCACGCTATCCATGACGAAGAACATTGTATAGCAGCCGCTGATCTGCGACTTCCCCGCCCATGCGACATCGACGCAGAGCTTGTCGTTCTCGGCTTTCCAGGTGCCGTTAACCGGCTCGTTCAGCTGCGCGCTGCAAACGCCTTCATAGAGCAGGAGGCCGTCGCCCGGAATTTCCTTCTTCGGGCATTTCTTCACGTCCACTGGGTCGTAACGGATGTTGTAGCCGCCGATCTTGCCGTCGGTGCTGTATTGGTGCGTATAGTGATAGGGGATGACGAGCGAGTTACCGGAGACTGCCTTGGCGATCTGTTCGGTGGTGAGCGCCGGGAACGAAAGGGTTGGCCAGACGCGTTGCGAGCCGATGCCGTTCTCGCCGCCTTCGCCCGCCATCATCAGCGACAGTGCCTTGTCGAAGCCCGTGGGGTAGACGAACTCGGTGGGAGACGGGACGGTGGGCGCGTTCGGATCGGCTGCTGCTGCCGGCGTCCCAACTGCGGCCGCGGCCGTGACGCCCGCGGCGACAGACCATAGCTTCATAGTGAATGTCTGCATTGGTTGATGCCCTCCCTCTTTGAAACGATCGGGCGGGACATTCCTGGCGGGAATGTCCCGATTCTGCGCCGAGCAGAGGACACCACAAAGCACCGAAGGGGGCCAGCAACGGTGTTGGGTAAGTCAGTCTCGGTAAAGGGTAAAACGGATTGCACCACGCGGGCGACTTAGACCATCCCTATCGCCTGACCCGCGCGCCGGGAAGCCCGGGTCAAGTCGTGGGCCATGCTCAACGGTTCCTGAAACTGGAATGGCACACACGCTCCCGGACCGGTGTTCTTGCATCACCATATGAAACTACATTCGCATCGCTGACAGCGGTGCGCGACCGCTAGCATTCGTCACAAATACATAGCGCCACCAGGGAGAAGGCATGCAGCCGCTATCAATTAGCCGACAAAATCTGGGCATGCATGGGTTGGCGAGTATCTTGTATGCTGCGGCCTCACTAACCTCTTATGCTAACGCTGGAGTGATCAAACCGCAGATGGTTGAGATTCCAGGCAGCGTGTTCTCCATGGGAGCGACCGTCGATCGAGGCTATGGCCTTATCGACGGCCCCAAACACGATGTTACAGTTCCGGCCTTTGCGCTCGCACGGTACGAGGTGACGCTGGGTGAGTTTCGAACGTTCGTGGAGACGACAGGGTACGTCTCGGAAAAGAAATGCAACGTCTATGAAGCAGGAACCAATTGGCACATAGACTCGGAACGTAGCTGGTCGGCCCCGGGCTTCGCCCAGACCGATCATGATCCTGTCGTTTGTGTCAGTTGGGCTGACGCACAGGCCTATGCAGCTTGGCTCAGTGGGCAAACAGGCGAGACGTATCGTCTGCCGTCCGAGGCAGAGATGGAATATGTCACACTGCTCGGCGAGGTTGTGGTGAGCCACGCAACGGCAAATATTGGCAGGGTCGAATGTTGCGGCGGCGCGGCGCGGGGCCGCGACGTCTGGATTGAGACCTCGCCGGTCGGCAGCTTTCCCGCGGATCGTTTCGGCCTTCATGACATTCGCGGGAACGTCTGGGAATGGCAGGCAGATTGCTACCATGCGAACTACGATGGCGCGCCCGTTGACGGTACGGCGCGCACGACGTGCACGGAGCTGGGCTATCACAGCATCAGGGGTGGCTCCTACGGTGACGCCGGCGAGTTTCACGATCCGCGCTTCCGCCTGCGCGGCCCCGTCGATCAGGGCTTCTTCACGGTGGGCTTCCGGCTGGCCCGTGACCTCGCTCCGCAGCCAGCGTCGCAGGCCGCAGTCCCGCCCGCTATCGCAGAGACTCTGTCGTCGATGTTGGACGCCATGCGCGAACGAGACGTCGCCAAGCTCGACCGGACGCTGGCGCGGAGCGCCTCACCGGAGATTGTGTATTACTGGGGCGAGACAGTGTCGGGCCGCGACGCCATCCTGCAATGGCACCGCGAATGGTTCGCTGAGAAAGGCTGGAGCCTTGAGCCTGGCCCGGTTACACATGCTCTCGTCGATTCCCGTGTCGCAGTGGTTTCTAGCACGATGCGCTACATCAAGAGCGCTGAGCGGCAATTCCGGATTCTCATCAGTCACGAGCTGACGAAAGAGGACTCAGGGTGGAAGGTAGCACGCATCCAGCAAACTCTGCTGGAAGGGCCCAAATAGAACCTGCCCCCGATTGTTTGAGAGGGAAGCGCTATAGGCTTTTCTCCCAAACATGAATCATTCTTTATTCAGTTGTTTAGACTGCGATCCAGGTGCCTTGATTGACAGTACCGCGCTGCGTCCGCGGATTGCCGTGCCGAACAGGCGAGCACTGTCCACCGCCGCCCGCTCAGCTTCCGCGACGACGCCCGACCATTGCAGGAAGCCGTGGGTGAGCGTCGGATAGTTGAGATAGGTTACGGCGACCCCTTCGCGCTCCAGCCGCCGCGCAAGCAGCTGTGCCGGGTCGCGCAGTACATCGAAGCCGGCAGTCACCAGGATCGTGGCAGGCATTCCGGCCATACTCCCCTCGTCCAGTTCTCGCGTTGCGGAGGCAATCCGGTCCGCATCGCCGAAAGCGAGCGGCATCATGAAATCGCGAAACGCGGTGTCGAGGCCGTAGCCCTTGCCGAACAACTCGTAGGATCGGTAGCGCGGCGTGAAATCAACCGACGTGTAATAAAGCAGTTGATACAGCGGACCGGGCTTCCGCGCAGCCTGTTGGCGCCGCGAAATCGCGAGCGAGATATGGCCGCCCGCGCTGTCGCCGCCGACGCCGATCATCGAAGGCTCGCCGCCCAGCGTAGCCGCGTTGGCGCGCGCCCATAAGAAGGCATCCTCACCGTCGTCGTTTGCGGCGGGCCATTTGTGTTCGGGCGCCAGCCGATAATCCACCGAGATGACGATCGCGCGTGCTTCGTTGGCGATCAGCCGCACACAGCGATCGACGGCCTCGATGTTGCTGTAGAGCCAGCCTCCGCCGTGAAAATAGAGGAGGATTGGAAGCGGTCCCGCCTCGTCCATCGCGGGTGTATAGATGCGGATAGGGATCAAATGGCCGCCACGCCCTGTTATGCTGCGATCCTCGACGTGCCGCATTGGGGCGGTGACCTTGGTGAGCAGGGCCCAGTCCCGCGCCAACCGTTCGCGCGCGAGCGTCCGGCCCTCCGCAGAATAGAACATGACGAGCCCGCGTTTCACCTCCTCGAGCGAGCGGGCGCGGCGGGCTTCGAAGTGGAATTGCAACTTGGGATTGAGCGTCTGCCCGTCGATGATTTCGCGCGGCCCTGCGAGATGATCGACAAACCAGCTTTCCGGCTGCGACATCAATTCCAGACGCTTCTTCTCAGCGGCGGTCGGGACGAAGCCGTCGGCCAGCGTGGGTGGCGATATTGGTGCTGCAGCGACAGCCGTTTCTATCGTGAGGGCCGCGAACGCTGTCATCATATGTTTGCCTATAGCGAACATGAGCGTTCCTTCCTTCTTACAAAGGGTTGCAGCCGGCTGCGCGCAAGCGAACGCCACAGCCATTCGAGTGGTCCGAAATGGAAGCGGTCGAGCCACACCTTTGACCAGAGCAGCATGATCGCCCACACCGCGATCACCACGAAATAGCACTGCCAGCGTTCCAGATAGCCGTACCACCCGAGACCGTAGCCGTTAAAAATCAACGTGCAGAGGATGCTGGTGCCGATGTAGTTGGAAAAGGCCACCGGTGAACGCCGATTGGTGCGTATTGACGCAAAGATATTTTCAATCTGTCAGAAGATTTACCGTCTGAGGAGGTTCCGTCGGAAAAATGTGCAGGAAAATCACTTTGCGTCAAAAGTATAAAATCATGGAACCGGATGCCGTTTCAGCAATTCCGTGTTCATACGCGTTCGTGTAGGGCAGTACGCAAGTCCGGCAATAAAGCAGGACGAAAAACAAACGGGGTCTTCTCTCATGACAGAACAGAACACGGCGCATCAGGACTTTCTGACGCTCACCGCCGACATCGTCTCATCGCATGTCGCCAACAACACGGTCGCGGTCTCCGACCTGCCGACCCTCATCGCGAACGTCTACGCAGCGCTTGCGAAGCTTGGTGGCGCGGTTGAGCCTGAGAAAGTTCAGCAGGAACCGGCCGTGTCCATCCGCGCGTCAGTGAAACCCGACTACGTCGTCTGTCTTGAAGACGGCAAGAAGCTGAAGATGCTGAAGCGCCACCTGATGGTCCACTTCAACCTGACGCCGGACCAGTACCGCGCGAAGTGGGGACTACCGGCCGACTATCCCATGGTCGCGCCGAACTACGCGCTGCAGCGTCAGGAACTGGCGAAGAAGATCGGTCTCGGCACCAAGCGCACCGGATCTGGCCGGGGCAAGAAGAAGGCCTGAGGTCGCAGCTCCTGCGCCGCCGCACGCGGCGGCGCGGTTTATTGATATCCAACTTTGTTGAAGCGGATAGCCACTCCGCCCTCACGGGCGGGGTGGTGTCGTTTTGAGGACCGGCAGCGGGCGTCATGGGTCTTTGGGCTTGCCGCGCCGGCCTGCAGCCTGCTGACGCGGGGCTTCCACACGCGTGCCTCGCTTGGTGTGTTTCCCATGTAGAACATCCCTTTTAGGTTCAGTTCTCTGGCCGCTTTTTCGTGCGATCTGAAAAGCCTGCTCTCCGTGCCTCTCTTGCCACCGTGTAAGCCCGTCTTCAGCCTGTTTGATAAAGTGCGGGTCAAGGCTCGACGGCAGCAAGAGTTCGGCGATTTCGGCGTAGCGCTCATTAGGCAGCGGAGCGGGGGAATCCATAAAGTTGCGATTGAGGTCGCATCCTTCATGCGTGACGCGTCGATCCCACGGAAAGCCGTAAGGGTTCAGGGCATGAACGCAAAGGACACCGATAACGCGCGCGGACCAGCGGGGTGCATAGGGACGTAGCCAGTCGATGGCGACCGCAACGCCGCTATAGCCTTCTACACCGTGGGTACCGGCGAATTTATTCGAATTTTCTTGGATTTTCATCATTCGCGGTATCGGGCGCGATAGCGCGATTGTTATTCGGAAAGGATTGGGCCCTCATTCCCCGTTCCGCGATCTGTCCTGTCACAGCGGTTTCTGCCGCCGCGCATGAACAAAAAAACTGCATAAACCCAGTTCGCCCGTCACTTTTTCAGCGTAGATCAGACTAGGTGGTGTATGGACATGCGCCTTCGTGGGCCATTCGGGAGACCTGCCATTCATATCGTTGATGCGCCGACAGCGCGGAGCCTTCTATCCCAGGACGAAGCGATCGAGGTGGTTCGCCAGTGCTTTGCGGACCTCGACAGCGGGATTTCCATTGGCTTCCCGGCGATACGCGGGCACGGAAGCGACAAGACCGGGCGTTTTGGCGTAAAATCCGGTTACGACGGCCGTCGCAGGCTGCCGGGCCTGAAGGTGGGCAGTTATTGGCCGCACAACACGGATCGGAGTCTTCCCAACCACGGTTCCACAACACTGCTTCTGGACGACGAGACAGGTTTTCCGCTGGCGCTTGTTTCGGCCACCTATCTCAACGCGCTCAGAACCGCAGCCTCGGATGCTGTTGCGGTGGACCTGCTCGCGCGGCAGGACGCTTCCGTTCTCGCGCTGTTCGGGACCGGACATCAGGCCTTTCATGAAGCGATAGCCATCTCGTGCGTAAGGCCATTGGCGCGGGTCCTTGTTTCAGGCCGTGATGCGAGCAGGGCCGCGGCGCTCGCGCAGCGATTGCGGGATGCCGGACTGGAAGCGCAGGCCGCCTCTGCGGATATGGCTCTCGGAGAGGCGGATATCGTGGTGACGGCAACGGCATCGCGGGGACCGCTGTTCGCCGAACAGGCGGTGCGGCCGGGCACACATGTTTCGGCGATGGGAGCCGACGGGCCGGGAAAGCAGGAACTTCCGCCAGCGCTTGCCATGCGTGCCGAGTTGTTCGCGGACACGCGCGATCAGACCTTTTCGATCGGAGAGTTCCAGTATCTGGCAGATACAGAGGCACAGGGCCGCGTGACGGAGATCGGGGCGGTGATCAACGGGCGGGCGAAAGGACGCACCAGCGACGATGCAATCACGATCTACGACAGTTCGGGCATCTCGCTTCAGGATCTCGCCGTCGCCGGATATGTTTTCGAGAAGGCGCTCGCAGCAGGGCTCACCCAGACCGTCGATGTGTGAGGCGTTCCTTTAGAGCCACTGCTTGAGAAGGGCGAGATCGTGCCTGACGCGTGGACGCTCGGGCCGCGGGCAAATCGTCTGCTTCGCGTGGGATCCCGTACTTTCGCAGGCCTCTGACCGCGACCTCACCATCGATTGGTGCGCTGCCAACGGTCGATGACCGTCTGGCTGTCATCCACTACGAAATATTCCTCATAGGCGGCGGCAGTCATGTCGGCGTGGTTGGGAAGAATCCGGAGCCGCGTGCCGATTGGGAAGCGCGAGAAAGGAACGGGCGATCCATCTTTCGTGGTGACGAGCCCGAGTTCCTGACTGACCGTGGAGACATACATCTCCGGGATGATCTCGCCCCGCTCATCGCAGACAAGCCCGAACCCCGCATCGAAGGGGCGGCCCTGCGTGCTCCGGTCCTTCGACAAAGCGAGGCCTCCGGCATCGATCGTTAGCCGGTTGAGCGACGGATTCGCGCCTATTACCGTCGTGAGCACCGAAAGCGCGATGTCGGACTTGTCACACGCGCCGATGCCGGCCTGGAAAAGATCCTGAAACGTGTAAATGCCGCACCGGGCTTCCGTGATGCCTTCAAGGCTGCGTGCGTACATAACGGCGGGCGTGGACCCAAAGCTGAGCGCAGGACATGGAATGCCGGAGGCCTCCAATGCCTGCTTCGCCTCGATAAGGGCGACGCGGTGCCGTTCTGCCAGCGCGGCGGTCGCACTTACGCTTGCGCTGTTGTAGGACGCGCCGCCGTAGGACATGAGCCCGGCGAAGCGCATCCAGGGGTGCGTGGCCAGAAATCTCGCCAGCGTTTCGAAATCGGGATCGGAGCGTTCGATGCCGGTGCGGTAGTGGTCGACGTCGAGTTCGATCCACATCGTAAGAACGGTTTCGCAGGCTTCGGCGGTCGCCGCAGCGGCGTGTGCGGCGGCGAGCGAATCCGTGAGCAGCGAGATGTTGACGCCCGCTTTCGCAAGCTCTGCGGCGCGCGGGGCTTTGTGAGGATCGATCGGAACGGCGTAGAAGATGTCGCTGTAGCCGGCCGCCGCGAGATATTCCGCCTCTTGCAGCGTGGACACGGTGAAGCCGAATGCTCCGGCCGCGGCAAGCCGCGCGGCAACGGGCAGGGACTTCGGCGTCTTCACGTGCGGACGCAGGCCGATGCCGAGGCGGCGGCAACAGTCCGCCATCCGCTCGATATTGCGTTCGAGCTTGGGAAGGTCGAGAACGAGCGCCGGGGTTGCGATTGCGTTGAGCGCCCCTGCGGCCGCGTGTCCTTCTGCACCGTTGCCCATAAATCCCATTCCTTCCGTAACGCGCCGATACCGGCATGTGGTTTTACCTCGCGTTCCATAGCCGCACCTTGGCCGAGAATTGTGCGGTATGCCGGGCGGCAGAACGTCAACAGTTCGGCCTATCGGCGCATAGCGGGCCATTCCGTTGACGGGTATCATGGCATTGGCGGGGCGGGAGCCGATCTTCGATGATCGTGGGCTCATCTCGGGGTGACGGAGGGCTGCGATCTCAATCGAAATTGCCTAGACTTCAACGCGCCTGTCCCGGTAAACGCGGCCTACAGTGAAGTGGCACCCCATCTTGTCCCGAAGGCGCTTGATGCGAAGATTTTGGCGTATGCCGAAGCAGCGCTTGAGGCCTATCGAGGGGCACATGGGCGGCGCGTTCTTCCACCGGGCGGACTGGCGCGAGATGGTTCTGTTCGGGGCACGGCAGATTTTCGGGCAGGCGTTGCGGGCTGATCGCGTTCAGCCGCGCGAAGGATCTGCGCGATGACATTGGCGCCGCGTCGTGCGGGAGTGGCGCTCGATGCGATCGATATCGCTATTCTCCGTCATCTCGAGCGGGACGGCCGGATCAGCAAGAGTGAACTTGCGGAGCGCGTCAATCTTTCGAAGAGCGCCTGTTTGGAGCGCATGCGCGCGCTGGAGCGCGCGAAGATCGTCATCAGCTACCATGCGAAGATCGATGTACGGATGATTGCGCCGTATGAGATGTTCATGACGGAAGTGACGCTTCGCAGTCACCGGCTATACGATTTCGAGCGGTTCGAGCGTTATGTCGCTAAAATCGATTGTGTGTCGGAATGCTACGCGCTCGGCGGCGGCATCGATTATCTTCTCAAAGTCGTGACGGGCAACGTCGATCAGTACCAGAATCTGATCGAAAAGATGCTTTCCGACGACGTGGGCGTCGAACGGTACTTCACCTACATCGTCACCAAGGTCGTGAAGTCCACGATCGGCATTCCCGTAGCTTCGGTGTTGCCGGACGATCGCGGTGCGGCGGATGCCGAAAAAAGGGCGGTCACGCCCCGAGGGTGACCGCGGATGTTCGGCGGAAACGCCGTTATTCTGACCGTTATATCCCTTGTGTCCGTGCATGCTCGACACAGGTCTTCAGGAGAATGGAATGTTGCCGGTCAGTAGCGAAGATGTCGTGCGTGCCGCCGCGCGGATCGCACCGCATGTGCATCGTACGCCCATCATGCGTTCGCGCCGTCTGAACGCGCTTCTGGGCGCCGACATCGTTCTGAAATGCGAAAACCTTCAGAGGATCGGCGCGTTCAAGGCGCGCGGCGCGCACAATGCCGTTTTCATGCTTTCCGAAGAGGAAGCCGCGCGGGGTGTCGTCACGCACTCGTCGGGCAACCACGCCGCCGCGCTGGCGCTGGCGGCTGCGACGCGCGGGATACGAGCCGATATCGTGATGCCCGAGAATGCGCCGCGCGCCAAAGTGGAGTCGGTGCGCCGCCTTGGCGGGCAGATCACGACATGCGCGCCGACAATCGCGGCACGCGAGGCTGCGGCGAACGCGATCGTGGAAGCGCAGGGGGCGACGCTCGTTCACCCCTATGATGATCCGCGTGTCATCGCGGGGCAGGGCACGGCGGCATTGGAGCTTCTCGAAGACTGCGCCGATCTCGATGCGATCACGGCGCCCGTGGGTGGTGGCGGGCTGATGGCGGGAACGGCTGTGGCCGCACGTCACCTCGCCCCGTCCATTCGGATCGTCGCAACAGAGCCGGCGCAGGCGGACGACGCATGGCGCTCATGGTCATCAGGCGTTTGGACTGCGGGCGACCCGCCGAATACCGTTGCGGACGGTCTCAGGACCACAGTGGGTCACAACGGCTTGCCGATCCTGCGCGCCATGCTCGACGATTTCGTCACGGTTAGCGAAGCGGCGATCATCGAAGCCATGCGGCTCGTGTGGAAACCACGAAGCTCGTCATCGAGCCGAGCTCGGCTGTTCCGGTTGCCGCACTTCTTGAAGGCAAGGGCGGTCTTCGTGGTGGCCGCATCGGCATCATTCTCACGGGTGGCAACGTCGATCTCGATCGGCTCCCCTGGCAGCAATCGTAAGGAACGGAAAACCATCATGGGCATCGAGAATAAGCATTTGTCCACCATCGCGGCCTGGGGCGGCGAAGAGCAGCCGCTTGCCTTTGGCGCGGCGCAGGTGCCGATCGTTCAAAGCGCACCGTTCGCTTATGACGACGTGGACAGCTGGCTCGACGTCGCGCTCGGGCGCACCGAAGGCCACATCTACAGCCGCAACACGAACCCGACCGTGGGTGTGTTCGAAGAGAAGGTGAGGCTGCTTGAGGGCGCCGAGGATGCCACGGCATTCGCGACGGGCATGGCCGCCATTTCGAACACGCTGTTCACGTTTCTGAAGCCGGGCGACCGCGTGGTTTCGATCACTGACAGTTACGGCGGCACCAGCAAGATCTTTCTCGAATTCCTGCCGCCGATGGGTGTCGAGGTCGATCTGGTGGAAACCGGAGATGACGAGGCCCTGGAAACGGCTATCGCGAAGGGCGCGCGTGTTGTTTATCTCGAAACGCCGACGAACCCTACGCTGAAGCTTGTGGACCTGCGGCGGGCGATACGGGCGGCGCAGAACGTTGGCGCGATCTCGGTCGTCGACAACACGTTCGCGACCCCCATCAACCAGAAGCCGCTCGCGCTTGGCGCCGATCTTGTTCTGCATAGCGCGACCAAGTTTCTCGGCGGGCATGATGATGCGATGGGCGGCGTGCTTGCGGGTCGCCGTGATCTGGTTCGCCAAGTCTACCACTATCGCGAGATCACCGGCGCCACACTGGGCGCCTTCGCCTCTTACCTGCTGCTGCGCGGAATGAAGACACTGGACCTGCGCGTCCGCCGCCAGAACGAAACCGCGTTGTCGATGGCGCGATTCCTCGAAGCGCATCCCAAGGTTGAACGTGTCTTCTATCCGGGGCTTGAATCGCATCCGGGTCACGACATCGCCGTGTCCCAGATGGAAGGGTTCGGCGGCGTTCTCAGTTTCGCGATCAAGGGAGACTTCGACGCCACAAAGCGCTGCCTGAAAGCCGTGAAACTGGCACATCGCGCAGCAAGCCTCGGCTCCGTGAACACGCTGATCGGCATCCCGGCGACCACAAGCCACGTGGAATGCACGGCGGAGGAGCGCGCGCGCCTCGGCATTCCCGAAACGCTGGTCCGCTATTCCTGCGGCATCGAGGCGTTCGAGGATCTGCGAGACGATATCGCAGCTGCGCTCGACGTCGCCTGACACGGCTGCACGACCACCGCGACAAACTTCGGCCTCCACCGGCCCGGCGTCCCCAATCAGCGCGCCCAAGGGCTCCACGTTTTCACGTATCGATGGAATGAATTGACAAAAGTTCTAATTTAGACATTTTGCCTTTTGCGTGGACGCTAGATGGGGAGGCAAAATGATGGATCGAGGCCGATATCCCTATTTCGTGACCTGCTATCTGGCGCTGATCTACATGTTCAACTTCATGGATCGGCAACTGGTGTCGATCCTGCAGGAGCCGATCCGCACGGAGATGAATCTCTCCGACGCCCAGCTCGGTTTGGTCTCCGGCCTCGGTTTCGCGCTCTTTTACACGGTGTGCGGATTGCCCGTCGCGCGGCTGTGCGACCGTTATCGGCGTGTATCGATCATGGCGGCGGCCTGCGCGATCTGGAGCCTGTTCACCGTGGCCTGCGGTTATGCCCAGTCCTTCGTCCAGCTCGTGCTGGCCAGAATGATGGTGGGCGTGGGTGAGGCGGGCGGTGCCCCGCCGTCCTATAGCCTGCTTGCCGACTATTTCCCGCCGGAGCGGCGCGCAGGAGCGTTCGGACTCTTTGCGCTCGGGGTTCCGCTCGGAGCGGCTGCTGGCACTGCGCTCGGGGGCTGGATCGCGGCGCATCACGGCTGGCGGGCTGCGTTTATCGTGATCGGCGCGCCGGGTGTGCTTCTCGCGCTCATTCTGCTGTTCGTTGTTCGCGAACCGGTGCGCGGCGGCACCGATCCCGGCGGCGCGCGTCGCAACGACACGCCGATGCCGTCGATTGCGCGCGCGATGATCGCCTTTTTCGCCGATCCGACGCTGAGACTGACAGCCCTTGCCGGGGGCATGTCCGCCTTCGTGGGATATGCCATGCTCAACTGGAACCCCTCGCTTCTTGCCCGCGCGAAGGGCATGAGCCTGACCGAGATCGCAACCTACTACAGCATTGTCCTCGGCATCGGCGGTGTCATCGGCATTTTCGGTGCAGGATGGCTGGTCGATCGCCTCGCGGTGCGCGATGTGCGTTGGTATGCCTGGGTCCCGGCGCTTGCCTTCGCGCTTTCGCTTCCGGGGCATATCGGCCTGATCCTGGTCGAATCCTGGCCGCTCGCCCTGGTGTGCGTCGCCATGCCGGCGCTTCTTCACAAAACCTATCTCGCGCCTGCGCTGGCGATCGTCCATAATCGCTCACCGGCGGAAGGGCGGACGCTGGCTGGCGCAACCCTGCTCTTCGTCGTCAATATTCTCGGCCTCGGCGGCGGCCCCTTGTTCATGGGATGGATCAGCGATCTCGCCCGGCCCATGCTTGGTGAGCGATCGTTGATTGCGGCCTATGTCGCGCTCATTCCGATGATCGTCATCACCATATGCCTCCACTTGGCAGTCGCGCGCGCGATGGTGCGGGACAGGCATCGGCATACCGGAATACTTCCCGTTGGAGGCACCGTATGAAAGACGCCAAATTGGGCCTCGGGCTCGCCACGCTCTTCGTTGCCGGATCCATGATGGGTTCAGGCGTGTATCTGCTTCCGGCGAGCCTCGGCACCGTGGGCTCATCAAGCCTGTTGGCATGGTTTGCGGCCATCGCGGTGGCGCTGCTGTTCGCCTCGGTTTTCGGGCGGCTCGCGTCAGATGGCGGCGGGGCGGATTTCATCAGCCGGATCGGCGAGGCGTTCGGGTCGCGGACGGCATTTGTCGCCGCCGCTTTTTACTGGTTGCAGGGCGTGCTCGGCAACATCGCGCTCGCGGTCGCCACGACGGGTTATCTTTCGGCCATTTTTCCCGCGATCACGGGCAAGGTCACGACCGTCGTGACGCTTGGCATCTTGTGGTGCTTTACCTTGCTCGCCCTCTTCGGGCCGCGCCTCGTGGCGCGCCTCGAAGGCTGGACGCTCGCGCTGGGGCTGATCCCCGTGCTGATCGCGGCGACGGTGGGCTGGTTCTGGTTCGATCCGGCCGTTTTTCGGGCATCGTGGAACGTAAGCGGCATGTCGCTGCCGGCAGCGCTGCCGCCGACGGTGGTGACGATCCTTTGGGCGTTTCTCGGCCTCGAAAGCGCCGGGCTGGCGGCCGGCATGGTGCGGGACCCTGCCGTCACGGTTCCCCGCGCGACCATTCTCGGCGTTCTCGGCGCCGCCGTCGTCTATTTGTCGGCTTGCACGATGATTACAGGCATTTTGCCGGCAGACGTGCTGGCACGTTCGGATGCGCCTTTCGCTGACGCGGCAAACCGGCTGTTCGGTGCCGGGCTCGGTATTTTCGTGGCGCTTTGCGCTGCGCTTCGGGCGTGCGGAACGCTCGGCGGCTGGGTCCTCCTTACCGCGGAATCGGGCCGACTTGCGGTTACCGTCCGGCGGTCGGCCACAGGGCACGAAGCGGGGCCATCTCCGTTGAACATCCTGGCGAACGGCGCACTTCTGACTGTGATCGCCCTCCTGATTGCGGATGCATCTCTCGCCCGGCAATTCACGGTGGTCATCAATGCGGCCGTGATTGTGATGCTCTGCGTCTATGCGATCGCGGCCGCGGCATTGTTTCGATTGCGCCGAACCGGCGATGCGCGTGGCGTTGATATTGCAACCGCGCTCGGGGCGGCCGGATCGTTGGTTGCGATCGCGATCATAGCGACTCAGCCTGCGGAAGTCCTTGCCGCGACGGCGGGCACGTTGCTGGCGGCGATGGTCGCGTGGCCGCTGCTTGCGCGCCGTCGCTGATCGTCCGATTTTCCGCATTCAGATTAAGCGATGATTTTAAAAGCTTTTTTTCAAAGCGGGCGACCCCTCGCAATCTCGTCATTGACAAATAGTCTAATTTAGAAAAATATGTGAACGAACTACAGGGAGGGCAAAAAAATGACTCTGAATCGTCGTAGGCAATTGGAAACCGCGCTGGGGCTGGTGTCGCTGTTGGCGATGGCCGGGACGGCATATGCGCAGGATGGCGCCGCTGGTGCCGAAACCGCCGGTCTGGACGAGATCATCGTGACGGCACAGAAGCGGACGGAGAGCCTGCAGAGCGTTCCCTTCAGCATCCAGGCTCTGGGTGAGGAAAAGCTCGAGCGCCTGAACGCCAAGGATTTCGTGGACGTTGCCCGGCAGCTGCCGAGCGTATCGTTCCGTCATGTCGCGCCCGGCATCGGCAACATCTTCATGCGCGGTATTTCGAGCGGGCCGGACGGTGGAGCGTCCGGTTCGCTTCCGAGCGTGGGTGTCTATCTCGACGAGCAGCCCGTCACCACGATCCAGGGCACGCTCGACATCCACATGTACGATATTGCACGGGTCGAAGCCCTCGCGGGTCCCCAGGGCACGCTTTACGGCGCGAGTTCCCAATCGGGCACGCTGCGTATCATCACCAACAAGCCTGAACCGGGCGTATTCTCGGGGCGGATCGACGTAAACGGCAACCTCATTTCTCATGGCGGTCTCGGCTATTCGGTCGGTGCCATGCTGAACGTTCCGCTTGCCGACAGGATTACCTTGCGCACTGTTGCATGGCGCCGTCATGATGCCGGCTATATCGACAATGTTCCCGCCTCGCGTTTCTACCCGACATCAGGCGTGACCCGCACAAACGCAGCGGTTGCGGGGGATGACTTCAACGATGTCGATGTCACGGGCGCGCGTGCGGCGCTGCGCATCGATCTCGATGAAGACTGGACCGTCACGACGAGCATGATGGGGCAGCAGACCAATTCGCACGGCGTGCCTTATCAGGTGGCCGCGGACGGCGATCTCAACGTCAGCCGGTTTTTCGATGACAGGCGCAAGGATCGCTACTGGCAGGCCGCGCTTACGATCGAAGGCAAGATTGCGGACTTCGATATCACCTATGCGGGCGCCTATCTCGATCGGAAGCTTGAAAGCCATTTCGATTATTCGGATTATTCCTATTACTACGATCAGCTCTACGGCCTCGGTGCGACCTGGGTTGACGATGGCGGCGTTCCGATCGATCCGTCGCAATACACACACGCGCGGACCGGCTTCAAGAAGACGAGCCATGAATTGCGCGTCTCTTCGCCGGCCGACAAGCCGCTTCGCGTCACGCTCGGGGGCTTCTACCAGTTCCAGCAGGACAATTTGCACAGCGAATATCAGATTGCGGGCCTCGGCGAAGCCGTGTCGGTACAGAACTTTCCCGGCGTTGTCTGGCTGACCGATCAGCGCCGCCGCGATCGCGATCTCGCGCTGTTTGGCGAAGTAACCTACGATCTTCTGCCGAATCTTTCGATCACCGGCGGCGGGCGTGTCTTCAAGTCGAAGCAGAGCCTGGTGGGCTGGTTCGGTGTCCGCGCCTACGAAGCCCTATGCGTCGGCCCCACCCAGGTCGGGACCGGGCCATGCACCAACGTCGATGCCGATGCCAAGAACGACGGTGCCATCGGCAAGCTCAACGTGACGTGGAAAATCGATGCCGAGCGCATGATCTATGCGACCTATTCTCGGGGCTTCCGCTCGGGTGGCATCAACCGCGATCCGCGCGTCGAGCCTTATCAGCCCGACTATCTCGACAATTATGAATTCGGCTGGAAGACAACCTGGGACGGCGGGCGCTTTCGCTTCAACGGCGCCCTGTTCAACAGCAACTGGGACGGATTCCAGATTGCCGTGCAGGGCGCGAACGGCAGCGGGCAGATTCGCAATGTCGGGCGCGGTCGTGTGCGCGGTCTTGAATTCGATCTTGGCGCGGCACTTGCCGGAGGCCTTTCCATCACGGCCGCCGGCTCGATCCTCGATCCCAAGCTGAGGGAGAATTATTGCGGCCGTATCGACGCTGACGGCGATCCGATCACCGATTGCGCAACACCGATCGCAGCGGCGGGAACGCGGCTTCCATTCTCCTCACGCTACAAGGGAACCCTGTCGGTCCGTTATGATTGGACGATGGGCGAGTCCGATCTGTTCGTTGAGGCGGTGGGCGCATATCAGGCCTCGATGTGGCCAAGTCTGCGCGCGCGTGATCGGCTCGTTGTCGGACGGATCCCCGGCTTCACGACCGTCGATCTGAGTGCGGGCGTCAGCCGCGGCGACTGGCGGGCTTCGTTCTATGTGCGCAACATGTTCGATGCGCGCGGCGAGATGACGCGCCTCACCTCGTGCACGCCTTCGGTCTGCTCGAAGGTCTACGAGGTTCCGGTGCAGCCGCGTAACTTCGGCATCAAACTCGGGTGGAGTTTCTAAACTTCGGTCGCTGATGGCCCGAAAAGGGACCGGCACCAGCCTCGTAAAGAGGTTGGTGCCGGTCCTTTTTTATTTCCCCAAGGGTGGCGTACGGGATCGCTTTCGCGCAGCCGGCTATAGCGTTGTGGTGAGGTGCTGCCAGGCGAGTTCGGCGATGGCGGCGTCCTGCACGCCGATCCCGGTCAGGTCCGCGATGGCGACGGACTCAGAGGGGAGCGCCAGCGTGGGGCCGCGTGAGAGCGCTTCGCCGATCTCGATGAGCCGTGTGGGGTCAGAGACTCCCGCGCAGTCCCCATAGGCCAGGCACTGAGCGCGGGAATCGACGAGCCTGACATCGGCCGCCTCGACAAGATCGAGCGACAGTTCTCGCTTGCCCGTGGCATCCGCGCCGATCGCGACAACACGCAATCCCGGGCGCAACTGTTCCATGCCCAACAGCGGTGTTCTCGACGGTGTCGTGGTCACGATCACATCGCTTTGTGCGCAGAGCGTGTTTAAATCGCTTACGGCCTGCGCGTCCTTGCCTTCGCCGCGCAGCGACACCGCGAGCGCCTCCGCACGCGCGGCATCGCGCGCCCAAATGCCGATCTCGGCACTGCCGAGGAGTCGTGAAACCCACCGTGCCTGCATCGCACCCTGCGTACCGGCCCCGACGATGCCGATCCGCCGCGCGCTCGGCGGCGCGATCAATCGCGCCGCGATCGAACCCGCGATGGCGGTTCGCAAATCGGTGAGAAGCCCTTCATCGAGAAGCGTGGCGACCGGTTCGCCGCTCTCCGCATTGAAGACCAGCATCAAGCCGTTGCTTGAAGGCAGCCCGCGTTTCGGATTGTCGAAGAAGCTGCTCGCCATCTTGATGGTGAAATAGGGGCGGCCGGTGATGTGCGCGCCCTTGACGTGGAAATCTCCGGGCGGGCGGTCAAAACGCAAATGTCCCGACGGGAACGAGTGGACCTGGCCGTTCGAATGATCGCGAAATGCGCGTTCGATAGCCAACACGGCTTCGTTTTCATTGATTGCGGCGACGATACTCGCCTTGTCGAACGACCTCACGCCGTTTTGTCGTCTTGCTTGAGTGCGGACAGCTCGTTGTAAACCGTCGCGCGGCTGACACCCAGGATGCGTGCGACATAAGCCGGCGCGCGGCGTGCTTCGAATGCGCCGATCGAATGCAATGCGCCGATGAGTTCCCGGCGGCTGGAGCGATCGATCGCGCCGACCAGTGTATTGCGTTCAGTGCACCAGTCCGTCACGAATCGGTTGATGCGCTCGTGCCAGTCATGAACGAAGAGTGCGCGGACATTCTCGTCCTGCTGCGGTGCGGTGAGGAAACTGTCGAGTGCGCGTCTGACCTGGTCGAAGCTCGATACATCGACATTGATGCACAGGAGCCCGATTGCCGTTTCGTCATCGCGCAGCACGATCGACAGGCATTTCATGCGCCGCCCGTCCCAGTTCGTCTTTTCATAGGGGCCGATGACACGCTGGTTCGGCGTGAACTGAAGGTCGTCGAGCTGCGATGGATCGCCTGGTGCGCGCCGCGACTGCGAGTTTGCGATATAAGCGATGGCCTCGGTCCCGAGGTCGTGGACAACGACCTCTACATAAGGTGCAAAGAGCAGCGCAATTCCATCCGCGATCGCAAAACTCGGCTCCAGGGCCGGTGTCCAAGGATCAGCATCGGTGAGATCTCGCATGATTTCCAGCTCCGATTCAGGAGAGATTGACAATTTATCTAAATTAGAAATAGCATGAAGTGATTGGCGGGGCAACGTCATAGTGCCGCAAGATGGGGAGCAATCGCGATGAGTGTTGCAGGCGGAGAATCGGCAATCACGAGCACGGCCGCACGGTCGATGCTTGCGGATCTGGCCGCCGCATCCGAACACGCCGCGACCGGCCTGCGGAAGGTCGCACCGCCTTCGCCGCTTGTCGAGAGTGCGGGGCTTTCCAGGCGATTCGATTGCCGCGTCCTGCTGAAATGCGAACATCTGCTTCCCACCGGTTCGTTCAAATTGCGTGGCGCCTATGCCAGGATTTCGGCGCTCGGCACGGATCGGGCGAAGGCCGGCGTGGTGGCGGCGTCCTCGGGAAATCATGGTCTTGGAGTCGCGCAGGCCGCGCGGCTGCGGGGAATTGAGGCTACCGTCCACGCCCCCGCAGGCGCGTCGCGCGCCAAGCTTGATGCCATTCAGCGCCTTGGCGCGGCGCTCGTGCTCCACGAGGGCGATTGCCTGGTCGCAGAGAGCGCGGCGCGCGCCGCCGCCGCGAAAACGGGGGCCTGTTATATATCCCCATATAACGACATCGGCGTCATTGCGGGGCAGGGGGGCGCTGCGGTTGAAATGCTCGAACAGTGCGGGTCGATCGATGCCGTCATCGTGTCCGTAGGTGGCGGTGGGCTTCTGTGCGGGATCGGCGCGGTCCTCGCGAGCCGCAGCCCGGAAACCGAACTTGTGGGTGCCTGGTCGGACCATTCAACGCCATTGCTGCGCGCTCTGGAAGCGGGGCGGATCATTTCCGTTGCCGAGAAGTCGACGCTTGCGGATGCGACTGCGGGCGCGCTGGAACCCGATACCGTAACCCTGCCGCTTGCCATGGAGCTGGCGCCGACAACGGTGGAGGTCGCCGAAGCGCGGATCGGGGCCGCCATGCGGCTGATTGCCGAGGAGGAGCGCTGGATCGTCGAAGGCGCGGCGGCGCTGGCGCTTGCGGCGCTCGAACCGCTCGCGCCCCGCCTGCGCGGCAAGACCGTCGCGATCGTTCTGTGCGGACGAAACATCCTGCTGAACCGCTTTCTAGAGGCAGTGGCCTGATTTTCGTTTCCTTTGGAGAGATCGACATGTCCTCAAGTGCCACCCGGAAGCGCCATCGTCTGACGATCATGTTCATGTTGGCGGCTGTGACGACAACGCCCGTCTTTCCGGCCGCGGCCGTTTCCATCCCGAACCCTGCAGTCGTGACCGCGCGGGCCGACGCATTTGGCGTCGAGGGGGTCGAGACGCGGCGCCTGGATGATGCGGGCCTACTGGTCACAGGCAAACTCGATGGTCGTCCGTTTTCGATCGCGGTTCCGGACGATTGGAACGGTGATGCGGTTGTTTATGCGCACGGCTACTCGCTGCCCGGCACGCCGACCGCAGTTGCCGCGAACCCCGCTGCACCCGATGCGCCGATGATTCTTCAAATGGCGTTCGGCGAGAAATACGCAGCAGCGCACAGCGCTTACGACAAGGCGGGTATGGGCGTTGAAAGCGGCGCGGCGGCGAGTCTGCGTCTGCGCGATCTTCTCGTTCAGATCGGTGCAAAGCGTATCTTTGCGATGGGCGTTTCGATGGGCGGCAACATCGTGATGACGATGATCGAACAGAATCCTGATGCGTTCGACGGTGCGTTTTCCGGGTGCGGTGTCACCGACGGATGGGAAACGCAGATGGGGCCGATATTCGATATGCGCGCGGCCTATAACGTGCTGACTTCCGGCACGCCTTACGCACTGCCGGGAATTCAGGACGTGACGGCATCTGCATTGCCGATGGTGCCGCCTGCCGATTTTCAGGGGTCCGCCGAGCAGTTCGTGCAACAGCAGTCAGCGCGCATCGCCGCGCCGATTCTGGCGCTCTGGTCCGCCGCCGTTAAGGCGCCGCAAGGCCCCGAAGCGCGCATCGTGCGACAGCTCGTTGCGATCGGAGGTTTTCCGGAGGATGTCGCCTCGCTGCTCTATCCGCTGGTTATCATCTCGCTCGGTACGGATGACATGCGCGCGACGTTCGGCGGGCAGTTCTACGGCAATCGGGCGAAAGACTATCGCCCGGTCGAGATGAACGACGCAGAGGCGGCCGCGTTCAATACGGCAGTTCAGCGTTTCGACGGCGACAACGATGCGCTTGCCAACGCCCGCCGCTTCCATCAGGTGCGCGGCACGTTTCGCAAGCCTCTGGTGGCCGTTCACAATCGGCTCGACCCGCTCGTCGCCTATGCGCAGGCCGAGGCGCTGACACGCCACGCGCGCAATGGCGGCACAGAAGCTCTGCTGCTGCAATATGCTTTGCCCGATGTGCGCGAACCGCTTCGGTTCGGTGTCGAAGGGCTTGCGCATTGCGGCTTCACGAAACCGCAAATGGCGGAAGCCCTTGGATTGCTCCGTGCCTGGGTCATCGGCGGGCAGCGACCGCACGCACCGGAGGCACGCTGATGCGGCGCGCTTTCGTCGCACCACGAGCGCTGACCTGCCTCGCGGTCGCCATGCTCGGCATGTCTTCGGCAGATGCGCGTGTCGCGGCAGACGCGCCCACGAGCGAAGCCCGCTGCGCGGCGCTCGCCGGTATGTCACTTCCCGAAGGCAAGGTCGTCGCGGCGGGCATTCCGCCGGCCGGGGCGACCTTCGACAGTGGATTGCCGCTGTTTCCCGGTGCAGCACGACTGCCGTTTCCGGGACCCCTGTGCCGTGTGGAACTGTCCCTCTCGGCGGGGCCGGATTCGAGCGTGCGCGCAGAGCTTTGGCTCCCGACGGAAGGGCGATGGAACGGCAAGCTCGTCGAGGCGGGCAACGGCGGTTTCGGCGGATCGCTCGCCGATCCCATGGTGACCATGCGTCATGCCGTGCTGCGCGGTTATGCGGCGGCCGGGAACGACATGGGACACCATGCGGAAGACATGGGGTGGTTCCAGCGCAAGGAGGCTGTGACCGATTACGCCTGGCGTGCGGACCGGCTGACATCTCTCGCCACTCGTCGGCTCGTCGCAGCCTTTTACGGTGAGAGCGCGCGTCTGCACTATTTCGAAGGCTGTTCGAGCGGTGGGCGTCAGGCGCTGATGGCCGCGACACGTTTTCCAGGTGATTATGACGGCATCGTCACGGGTGCGCCTGCGGCCTCCTTCGCGCGCAAGATGGCCGCCGGTGCCTGGATGCAGAAGCTTCTCGCCGATCCCGCGACGCGGCCCACCCCTGCCGATCTCAAGCTTGTTGGCGATGCGGCCCTGGCCCAGTGCGACTCTGCGGACGGCCTCTCCGATGGGGTGATCGGCGACCCGCGTGCCTGTCGCTTTGATGTGTCCCGGCTGGTATGCGCGCCGGGGCAGGAGAGCGCCTGTCTGACACCGAACAAGGCCGCCTTCTTCAGCGCCGTCTATAGCGGCGTTCGCGATGCAGACGGGCGGACGCTTGTGTTGCCAATGCCTGTCGGCGCGGAAGCGTTGCCCGGCGGTTGGCATCATTGGATAGCAAAGCCGGATGCCCGCCATGCGACACTGGCGCGCGGCACGATCGGCGCGATGATGCTGAAGGATCCGAGCTGGACGCCCGCACGTTTCGATCTTGTCCGGGATCTGCCGATTGTGCGCGAATGGTTCGCCGATTTCGATTCCGATAAAAGCGATCTCTCGGCGTTTCGCGCACGCGGCGGAAAGATGGTCGCGTATCACGGCTGGGCCGACGCGGGGATCAATCCCCATTTCACGCTCGATTGGTATGACCGCGTCGAAAAGACGATGGGCAGAGCGCAGACGGAAGACACGGTGGCGCTGTTCATGGTGCCCGGCCTTTCCCATTGCGCTGGCGGTCCCGGCCCTGACAATTTCCAGATGCTGGGTGCGCTCGACGGGTGGCGGGACAAGGGCGTCGTGCCTGAAAGCGTTCTCGGCGAATGGCATGAGGGTCCGCCGCTTGCCGCCATGCTCGATCTGCCGTCAGGACCGCGCAAGGCGGCACGCCCGATTTGCCGCTTTCCCCGACAGTCTCGATGGGACGGGGTCGGAGACGCCGCGCGGCCCGAGAGTTTTTCATGCCGTTGACGCAGTGAAAACGGAAAAGGTGTGGGCGTATGACCGGCAGTGAAGATCTGCTTGCGCGCGAACACGGCACGCTGAGTGCGCTGATCGCGCGACACGCGCTTGAGCGGCCGGAAAAGACCGCGCTTCTTCAGGGCGGCGAGCAGTTGAGCTATGCGGCGCTTGACCAGGCGATGGACCGGGTGGCGAGCGGACTGCGGCGGGACGGTATCGCGCCGGAGAGCGCGATCGGTATCGTCGGGGTTCCCACGATTGGCTTTGCGGTGATCTTTCTCGGTGCATTGCGGGCGGGCTGCGTACCCGTGCCAATCGCGCCTTCAGGTACGCCCGAACAAATATGCGCGATGCTGCAGGATTGCGCGGCACCGATCGTGTTCGCGGACCGGGAATCGATGTCTTTGTTGCAGGACTGCGGCCGAAAGATCGTCGAACTGGAAGCGATGGACGCATGGATGCCCGCGCGCGCCACGCCGGTCGATCCGCCACCCGCACGGCCGGAAGCGGCGTTCAACATCATCTATTCTTCAGGCACCACCGGCCTGCCCAAGGGCATCGTGCAGAGCCATGCGATGCGTTGGCAGCATTTCCAGCGGATGGTCGAAATCGGATACGGCGATGCGGTCACGCTCATCGCCACGCCGCTCTATTCGAACACGACGCTCGTCAGCTTTCTGCCGACGCTCGCGTGGGGCGGCACGGTCGTTCTGATGCGCAAGTTCGATGCGCGCGCCTACCTTGCCACGGCGCAGTCCGCGCGCGCCACGCACGGGATGCTCGTGCCGGTGCAGTATCAGCGCATCATGGCACTGGAGGATTTCGATCAGTTCGATCTGTCCAGTTTTCGGTACAAGTTCTGCACCAGCGCGCCTTTCCTTGCCGAACTCAAGCAGGATGTTCTGGCACGCTGGCCGGGGCGGCTGATCGAATTCTACGGAATGACCGAAGGCGGCGGAACCTGTATCCTCGATGCGACGGGCAATCCCGACAAGCTGCACACCGTGGGACGGCCCGCACCGGGCTGCGATATCCGGCTGATCGATGCCGACGGACGCGAGGTCGCACATGGCGAAGCCGGCGAAGTCGTTGGCCGCTCCGGCGCGATGATGATTGGCTATCATGGCAGGCCCGAAGCGACGCGCGACGCCGAATGGCGCGATGAAGCGGGTCGTCGATTCATCCGGCACGGCGATATCGGACGTTTCGATGCCGACGGCTTCCTCATTCTTCTCGGCCGGACGAAAGACCTGATCATCAGCGGCGGATTCAATATCTACCCGTCCGATATCGAGGCGGTCGTGCGCGAACACCCGGACGTTTCCGAATGCGGCGTCATCGGCGTGGACTCGGAGCGATGGGGAGAAACGCCCGTCGCATTCGTCGAAGCGCAGGCCGGAAGCGATGCGGATGCGATTCGCGACTGGGCGAATGCGAGACTCGGCAAGCTCCAGCGCATCACTGACCTCATCATCGTCGATCGGCTCCCTCGATCGGCGATCGGTAAGCTCCTCAAGCGGGAGCTTGTCGATGTCTATGGGCAGCGCCGGTCATGACAATACGATTTTTCGCTCTCGCGATACTGGGAAGCTGGCTACTTTCCGCGTCGCCCGCAAGCGCGGGCGACGGCTGGCTCATACGGAACGCGCGTGTCGTGGACGGCACCGGCAAGCCCGCCTATTCGGCGGACGTGCGGATCAGCGGCGACCGGATCGCCGCGATCGGAAAGCTCGCGCCGCGCCGCGGTGAAGCCGTTGTCGATGCCGCAGGGCTCGTCCTCGCGCCGGGCTTCATCGACACGCATAGTCATCACGAGCGGGGGCTCGAGGCGCGGCCGGAGGCATTGCCTGTTATTGCGCAGGGCGTGACCACGATCGTCATCAATCAGGACGGTTTCGGAAGCGCGCCGCTGGAGGAGGTCTTCGCGGCATTCACGGCATCGCCCGTCGCGGTCAATATCGCCGCATTTTCAGGCCACAACTATATCCGTGGCCGGGTCATGAAGGATAACGCTTCGCGCCCCGCCACGCCCGGCGAGATCGAGGAAATGCGCGCGCTCGTGCACGCGGATATGCGGGCAGGGGCGCTCGGTCTCTCGTCCGGCCTTGAATACGAACCGGGTCGTCATGCGACACCGGATGAACTCATGGTGCTTGCGCGCACCGCCGCAGCGGATGGAGGGCGCTACATCAGCCATATCCGCAGCGAAGACCGCGATATCTGGCCCGCGCTCGATGAACTGCTGGCGATAGGCCGCGATACGGGGATGCCCGTTCAGCTGAGCCACGCCAAGCTTGCGATGCCCGATCTCTGGGGGCAGGCCGATCGCCTGATTGGCGTGCTCGAAAAGGCAAGATCGGAAGGCATCGCGGTTTCAGCCGATATATATCCCTACGATTATTGGTACGGGCTGCTCGACGTGCTTTGGCCGAACCGCGATTTCAGCAATCGCGCAACGGCCGACTACATCATCCAGAACATCGCTCCGCCCGACGCGCTGCGCCTCGTCGGCTATCCCCCCGAAAAGGCGCTCGAGGGAAAAACCCTCGCGGAGATCGCGCGCGCGCGGCAGATCGACCCCGCAGCCGCACTCATCGAACTCGCCGAACGGGCCGAGGCCGCGGGCGTCAGCGCCAGGATCGTTTGCCGGGCAATGGACCCCCGGGACGTCGCCAGGCTCATGCAATGGGATCATACGAACATCGGGTCCGACGGCTTCATGGAAAGCCCGCATCCGCGCGGCGCGGGGAGCTTTCCCCGCGTGCTGCGTGTCAACGTTCGCGAGGACGGCGTGCTCAGTCTGGAGGAAGCCGTTCACAAAATGTCGGGACTCGCGGCCAAGCATATGGGCATCCGTGGCCGCGGCGAGATTCGGCGCGGTCATTTCGCGGACCTGTTGCTGTTCGACCCGGCGACGGTCGCCGACCGTGCCACGATCGAAACACCGCAGGCGATGCCGAAAGGCATCAGCCGCGTTTGGATCAACGGTACTCTAGTCTTCGTAAACGACGCGGCAACCGGCCGATTGCCCGGCCGCGTCATCCGCCGTGACGACTGATCCGGGTTCAACGGCATTTCAACAAGGAAAGATCGACAAGATGCGTACACTGAAGGGCTTCCTCCTGGGAATGGCGTTGATGGCACCGCCGGCGGTTGCACAGCCGCTGCGACCGGATCAGCAGGCATTTCGCGCACTTTATGCGGAGCTTGTCGAAACCGACACAACGCTATCGAACGGAGATTGCACGCTTGCCGCAAGTCGCATGGCGCAACGTTTGCGCGCCGCGGGATTGCCGGAGGAAAACCTCGTGCCGTTTTCCGTGCCCGAACATCCCAAGGAAGGCGGGCTGGTCGCGTCCCTTCCGGGGAGCGCGCCGGGCCTCAAGCCGATCCTGCTTCTCGCGCATATCGATGTTGTCGAAGCGAAGCGCGAGGATTGGGTGCGTGATCCCTTCAAGCTCGTCGAGGAGGACGGTTATTTCTATGCGCGCGGCGCCTACGACGACAAGGCGCAGGCGGCGATCTGGGTGGATCTCATGGTTCGCTACCTTGTGGAAAAGCACCGGCCGAAGCGCGGAATCAAGATTGCGCTCACCTGCGGGGAGGAAACGACCTGGGCCTTCAATGGCGCCGAATGGCTGGCGAAGAACCGGCGCGATCTCATCGATGCGGAGTTCGCGCTGAACGAAGGTGGCGGCGGCCGCACAGACGGGAAGGGCATCGTCGATGGCGGCCGGCTCGTTGCCCAGACGATTCAGGTGGGCGAGAAGGCCGTCCAGAATTTTCGTCTCGAAGCGATCAGTCCGGGCGGACACAGCATGATGCCTGTATCGGACAACGCAGCGTATCGGCTCGCCGAGGCGATGCTGAAATTGCGTGATCATGACTTTCCGCTCGAGTTCAACCCGACAACCAGAAGCTTCTTCGAAAAGGCCGGCAAGGCGCGAGGGGGGCTGGTCGGCGAAGCCATGCAGGCCATCGCTGTCGATGCGGACAATGTCAGCGCGCGAAGCGTTATCGACCACGAGCCCATGATGCGCGCAATGCTTCGCACCACCTGCGTGGTTACGCTGGTCGAAGCGGGTCATGCCAACAATGCCCTGCCGCAGCGGGCGGCCGCAAATGTAAATTGCCGCATCCTGCCGGGCCACAACGCGGAGGAGGTGCAAACCGAGCTGGCGCACGTTATCGCCGATCCGATGGTGAACGTGAGCACGGTCGCGCCTGTTTGGCCTGCAGGTAGGATGCCGCCGCTGGATACTCGTATCGTCGATGCCGCGGAGGAGGTCGGCCGCAAATACTTCCCCGGCGTGCCGATTATCCCGGCGATGACGATCGGGGCGACCGATGCGATCTTCCTCAACGCCGTCGACATACCGACCTACGGCGCTCCCGGCCTGTGGGCAAACCCCGATGGAAATGGGCTGCACGGTCTGAATGAGCAGATCGAGGTGAAATCATTGTTCATCGGTCGAGACTACCTCCAGGATTTTGTGCGTCTCCTCACCTCACGGTAGTGGCCGGCCCCAATGGGGCCGGCAACGTCGGAGTTCGTCACGCAGTGTCTGGACCAATTCGGCGGCCGGCATAGCGCGAGCTAGCGGTGCACCCTGCCCTGCCCATTGTGCACCAAAACCATGCTCGCCTTTCGCCTTGGCTGCAGCGTGAAGAGCTTTCCCGGCATCATAGGCTATCGGATAGTCCGGCGGCAGGAGTGCTCCCAACTGATCCGTCAGCATCGTAAAGCGGTTGGCGAGCGCTCGCGCAGGACGACCGGATATTAGAGATGTCAGCACAGTGTGATACGCGCCTGGACCGTTCAGCGCTGTACGATATGCATCGTCCGCAGCAGACTCTGGGCAGGCGATGAATGCCGTGCCGAGTTGCGCCGCTACTGCGCCGAGATCGAGCGCAGCCGCGATGCCAGAACCATCCATAATTCCCCCTGCAGCGATGACCGGCAGATCGAGCTCTCGGACCAGCAATCGAGTCAGTGCGATGGTACCCAACGCCTCATCTGGGGCGGTGGGATCGAAGATGCCTCGATGGCCGCCCGCTTCTATACCTTGCGCGACGATTGCATCGACGCCGGCGGCCTTGATTGCGCGAGCTTCGTTGAGGCTGGTCGCGGTCGCCATCAGGTAGATGCCCCGCGTACGCAATGCCGACAACGTTTCAGCCGAGGGCAGTCCGAAGTGAAAACTGACGACAGGCGGCGCCAGCTCTAATATCATCGACAGCATGTCGGGGTCGTGGGCGAAACTTTTGTAAATAGTGCGAAGAGTTTTCGGTGGCTTGGAGCCGAACTCCGCAAATAGTGGAGCGAGCCATTCGAGCCAAGCCGCCTCCCGATCGGAATCCGCCTTGGCATTGCCGTGGACGAACAGATTTACATTGAAGGCCCGTTCCGTACGGTCGCGTAATTCCTGAATCATCGCTCTTGCGACGGCTGCGTCACTTGCCCCTACTGCAATGGATCCGAGACCTCCCGCTTCGGAAACTGAAGCTGCCAGCGAAGGCGTGGAGACGCCAGCCATTGGTGCCTGGATCAACGGCACTGTGAGTTTGAGCTGATCGCTAAAGGGCATAAGCACTCCGCAACCGAAACTAACAGTGCGATAGGTGTGTGTCGATATTTAGGTGTGTGTCGATATTGATGTGACCTGCGCCATTAGGGGGCGACCGAAATCGTGGAGCGAGCGCTTGGCCTACGTTGAAACGTTTTACTGATTTGGCCCTCCCTCTCAAAAGATAGTCCATCAGAAGCATCGGCTCTTTTTTAGGGATCGTACAAATTATCGCTATCGTCGCCGTACGATATGGTCGACGACCGGCCCTGCGGTGAAACCATGAAGCACGGTTGAAAGCAGGATCGTGAGGGTGATCGTCGCCCAGAGCTGTCCCTCATTCACCAGCTCGAGATGGCTCGCCGCGTAGCCAAGATAATAGATCGAGCCGATGCCGCGTACGCCATAGAAAGCAATCACGAGCCGATCCGCCGGTGGCAGGCCGGTTCGCCACATGCTGACCCAGCCGGCCACGGGCCGAACGACGAGCAGAAGGCCCAACACGATCCACGCATGCGCCCAGTCGAGTTCACCGTACAATCGAGGAAATGTCGCACCGATGAGGATGAGGAGTAGCGCGGTTAGCGCGAGCTCGATCGCTTCGTTGAAGCCATGGAGCTTGCCGTGGAACGCATGCCGGGCCTCAACCCTGCGCAAGACGACACCGGCGACGAAACACGCTATGAAGCCATAGCCTTCGGCGAGTTCGGTCACGCCATAGCAAAGCAAGACCCCTGCGATCGCCAACACCCCCGACGCCGTGTCGGCGAGGACATTGCCGCGCGGGATAACGAATAGAGCGCGCGCCAACGCCCACCCGACGGCCGCTCCGCTGAGGCAGCCGACAATGATCCGATAGAAGACGTCGAGCAGCAGCCACTCGCCGAGCATGGCGGCCGAGAAACCGGTCGTGCCCGCAAGCAGCCCCAGATAGACGAACGGGAATGCGAGGCCGTCATTAAGTCCCGCTTCAGTCGTGAGAGCAAAGCGCACCGGATGCTCCCCGCCCTCAGTCGGCGGCCCAACCTGCACTTCGCCTGCGAGCACCGGGTCGGTCGGCGCCAGCACCGCGCCGAGCAGTATGGCACCGGCTAAGGTCATACCGGCAAAGGCCAGCCCCATGACGGCGACCGCGGCGATGGTGATCGGCATCGCAATCGCCAGAAGTCGAATCGTCGGCCGCCACCTCTGATAGTCACTCACATTGTCGATCCGGATGCCGGTGCCGAACAAGGCGACAATCACTGCAAGCTCGCTGGTGAGCTCCCAGAACAGTGGCGCCTCGCGTGGATCGAGCGCCTGCGATACGCCGGGAAGTATCCAGTGGATCGCGATACCGAACAGGAGCAGGAGGGCCGACGCTGCGGGCTCGCGTCCGGAAAGGAAGCGAGGGAGCCAGAATGCAGTGATGATGCCTGCTCCGACAAGCGCCATCCCAAGATGATAAGTGCTGAAACCGAAGAAGGGCTGCTCGTTCATCCGTCCTGCAACGACTAGAGAGAAGAGAGGGAAACGGCACGGTAACCACTTCCCAACCACGCCGATGTTTAATCCATGGCGATCAGCCCGGCGAGTGCTTTCGAAAAGCGAGTGCGCCACGCAGACGAGCCACCGCCACCATGAGAGGTATATGCAGCGGAGCGCCAGCCAATGTTGCCTCGCGGGAGAACTCTGCCCTTGGCGCGTTGCATGGCGAAGGGCTGCTCAGGTATTGTAAACACCGTAGCGCAAAATGCAGCCGCTCCGCCGCAGCCGCCGAGGCTTTCTCGTAGGCCGCTCGCAAGGCTCCAATATTCAGCCGCTTTGGGCCAAAAACCCATATCCCTCTAAACTCCCGGTGCCCACGGTGGATCAACTGAAGCGTTGAAAACGTAACGTTCTCAAACGTTGAGGAACCCGGGACAGGGCTTTCAATGGGCGCGCAGTGCTGAAAATCCGATCAGAAGCTGGCATTGATACCGAACGTAACCGTGCGGCCGGTATAGCTTGCACCTTCCAGATAGCGCGAACCCTCGCCATAGCGTTCGTCGAGGATCGGGTCCTTGCCGCTGTTCAGCATATCGACTGCGTTCACGAACAGCTTGAAGCGTGGCGTGAACTGGTAGCTGAACTGGCCGTCCAGCGAGCCGTGTGCTTCTTCCACGATCCGCGTGTTGTAGCTTGAGAAGCGTGCCGTCTGGCGATCGCGCCAGCTGTAGGCGAGCGAGGCTTCGATCCCGTACTTCTGGTAAGTGACCGCGCCGGTGACAATGGCCTCGGGCGCGTTGAAGAAATCCCCCTTCGACACCCCGTCGAGGCCGGTGTCGGCCTTGCTTTTCTGGAACGTCGCGTTCGCATAGACGCCGAGGCCGCCGAACGCGCCGGGAAGCTCCGGGAACTGCCGCACGAGGTTGAACTCGACGCCGTAGATTTCCGCGCTCTTGCCGTTCGTATAGGTGATGACGTCGTCAATCACCTTGCCGGCCAGCCGCGGGTCGTTCTCGAAGCGCGCACGGTCGGCTTCGGTTTCGGGTGCGATCTCGCTGAAGATGAAGCGGTCGATCTTCTTGTAGTAGACGCCAGCCGAAAGAATGCCGATCGACCCGAAATAGCGTTCGACGCTGAGATCGAAGTTGTAGGCATAGGCTGGTTTCAGGCCGGGGTTGCCGATCGTCACATCGACCTCGCCGTCTTCCTCGGAAATCTCTGTGGCGCCGGAAATGTAGAGCGCCTCGGGACGCGCGATCGAGGTGTAGAAGGCGCCGCGAACGACAAAATTGTCCGAAGGCCGGTAATTCACCTGTAGGCGGGGCAGCACGCTCGTGTAATTCGCCTTGCCCTTCACGCGGTTGTAGACGGGGTCTTCGTCCTCAAGCTCGATGAGTTCCCAGTTCGTGGAGGAAACGCGCGTGTGGTCGATGCGCACGCCGCCGACGACGTCCCAGTTTCCCCACACGCCCTTCGCCATCACGTATCCGGCGTAAGTATCCTCGTCGCTCGTATAACTATCCTCGTCGATCGGGATGCCGCCGTCGTCCTCGACATATTCGTTCACGAAGTTGGGGTTGCCGTCGATGAGGCTCTGCGAATATTGCCGCCAGCGCATCAGATTGCCGATGTCGAGCGACAGCCACGGCGCATAGGGCGCGCCGACCACGGACGGGTCGATGAACGGGCCAACGCCGAATTCCTCCATCGTCAGCGGCCCCGTCAGTTCCATGATGTTCGCCTCGAACAGTTTCCGGCGCGAACGTTCGACCTTCACGCCGGCCTTCACTGTGCGCAGCCATGAACCCGCAGGTTCCCACGTCACGTCGAAATTCGCCGCCCAGCGGGTATTCTCGGAATCGTCCTGGTCGATATCGTTGTAGCCAAGCACATAACCGTCCGGATCGGCGATCGCAGCGACATCGGCGGGCGTCAGGTTGGGGATCGGGAAGCGGCCGGAATAGTCGTAGCCCAGCAGGTTGCTTTCCAGCTCCTTTGTGAACGCGACTTCATTATCGAACGGTTCCTCGCGCTTTCCGGTCGAATAGCCGACGCCGTAATCGAACGTCACCGCCCCGGCGCGAGATTTGCCGGAAAGCACATAGGACTGCTGCGTCAGTTCGGTTTCTTCATACTGGTTGAAGATGTTTGCCGTGCCCGGCTCGGAGAGGATCAGGTTGCCGTCGTCGTCATATTCATCGGTGCCTGCCTCGAAGTAGAGCGCATGGCTCAGTTCCTTGTCGAACAACCGGTTGTAGCTGCCCTTGAAGGTCAGTTCGGTCGCATCGCTCACCGCCCAGTTGAGCGCGAGGTTCGCCGAGATGTTCTCGCGTTCGTTGTCGTATTCGGTCAGGTGGTACTGCAGCGGCGTCACCCCGCTCGCCGGATCGTCTTCCACGAAGCTCAGATAGTCCTCGTCCTGATAGAACACGAAGCCGCGCGTCTTGCGCTTCGACCATGCGCCCGACACGAGGATGCCGAAGCGGTCGTCGGCGCCGAAGCGGGTGGCGAGCGTGCCTTCCACCATCGGCTGCAGCTTGTCGGAGAGGTCGTGATAGAAACCGCTTGCGGTAAAATCGATGACCGGACCGCGATAGTCGAACGCCGTCGCCGTCTCCAGCACGACTGCGCCGCCGATGCCGTCGGCATCCTGATCAGGCAGCAGCGTCTTGTGCACGGTGATGCTCGAAAGCGCGCTCGTCTGGATCATGTCGAGCGGAACGCGGCGGTTTTCCTTCTCCGGCTGCGCGGCGTTCATGCCGTTGATCTTCGTGTTGTTGAGCCCGCTGTCGAGGCCGCGGATCGAAATGTAGCGTCCCTCGCCGGCGTCCACTTCACGCTGCACCGAAATGCCCGGCACGCGGCGCAGCGACTCTGCGGCGTTGAAATCGGGAAAGCGCCCGGCCTGATCTGCGGAGACGACGTTACGCACGTTGTCGGCGGCGCGCTGCCGGGAGAGCGCCTGTGCCTGCGCGCCGCGCTGGCCCACGACGAGGATGGTCGCATCGTCCTCTCCGAGCATGACATCGTGCGCCGCGACCATGCCGGGCGCGATCCGCACACTTTCAGAGCGCGTCGGATAGCCGAGATAGTCAAAGCTCAGCGTGTAGGTGCCGGCGGAAAGGCCGGCGAAGCGATAGCCGCCTTGTGCGTCCGTCGTCGTGGATTGCCCCGTTTCACGGATGCGAACGATCACGCCTGAAAGCGCAGCCTGTGTTCCCACTTGCCAAACGCGGCCGGAAAGCCCCGCATCGGCGATCTCCGCAGTCTGGGCGGCCGCCTCGGACGGCGATGCGATCACGAAGCTGCTGCAGAGCAGGCAGGCCGTCAAACGGGTGATGGAACGGAAACTGGACATGACTTCCCCCTTCATGCCGACACGTGCCGGCATGGCTGATGCGGACACTCCGCGATTGGCGATGGGCAGCCTCTAAGCCCTGGTTCGCGCGTTCCGGCCCTGGCCAGCAGAAAAGGGCCTTTGGGAATGGACCGTGCGTCGAAAGTTGCCGGCAGTCTGCGCGACGGTCGGTAACAACCGATTGTTACACTTCGAGGACTGATCGACAATTATCGGTCCAGCCCCACGCCAGCTGAACATCGCCGACGGCTGGAATGTTCAAATCTGTCACAAGGCTGAAAAATGTAGTCGAATGAAGCTCCGGGACGTGCTGCTTCCTATCAATGATGCGATCAACTCGATCTGTGCAGATTGCGCGGGTCGAGTTGATGGGCTTGGGATTGAGACTCAATCACAGCCCGAAGGCAACGGCGGCAGCGAGACTTATGTCTGAGAGGGAGTTCCGCGCGAGCTTGTCGTAGTGGGTGGCGGCGCTGCAGAAATTCTTGAGGCGGCGGAACATGGCCTTGACCCTCTCGCGCTACGTGATGCAGTCATAGCGGGATATCTTTTGCTCATCATGGCGGAGTGATCTGCCCCCCCCCTGAGCAGCCCAGAGACTATGATAGTCTGGACCACCTTTGAAGCGCTTTGGATTGGCTCTGCCTTAGGTTGAAATGAAACCGCGACGCGATTGCGGCGGAGCCAAGCTCAAAATCGGCTGAAAGGCGAGGTTCCCCGGAGGTTTTGAGCACTCAAGAAGAGGCTCAGTGGCGGAGAGGGTGGAAGGAAGCATTGCATATTAAACAGTTGAAATATAAAAATATAGTCAATCCATATGGTTTGGGTGCCCCCATGGGTGCCCCTCTAACGGCTTGATGTGAGTGAGTTAAGGTTTTCAGATCGGAACGCAATCGACAGCTCCAGTCATTCCCATGTATGGCTTAACGACAAGTCGAACCTAGGAAGTGGCATGCGGAAAGTCAGCGGGGAGCGTGAGGACGAAAGGTCAGATCTCGGCGACCAAGCTTACCGGCTTTTATACCGGGAGATCGTTCGATGCCGCATTCTACCAGGACAAGACATTACAGAAGCGCAAATGTGCGAAACCTACGGACTTAGCCGAAGTCCCGTTCGACGAGCTCTTGCGCTCCTTGCGCATGACGGCCTGATCACGCCCATTCCACGCCTGGGCTTTCATGTTTCCGATATCAGCCTGGTTACGATCCGACAGATCTTCGAGATGCGTGCAGCGCTTGAGGGCGTTGCGGCCCGCGCCTGTATCGGCCGGGTCGATGTGGCTGCATTGCGCAGTTTGAACCGCCGTTATGCGGAGGGCGCGAATGCTGGGCAGCATGGCATGATGGATGTGCATAACCAGATGCACCACATGATCTATGCAGCCAGCAATAACCCCATTATGGAAAAAGTGCTGAACCAGTTGCTCGACCAGTCTAATCGCATAGCCTACTTTGTCTCTAAGGTTGGGGGTCGAGGTAACGAGGGAAGTGATGTCACGCTCGACGAACATGAGCTCTTGTTCGCGGCGCTCGAAGCCAATGATGCCGAGAATGCAGCGACGCAGTTCCATTTCCACGTGCGCGAAAGCGAGCAAAGAGTAATCGCCGCGCTTCTTTCATCGCGCTATTTCAGTGACTTGCCGATTCGCATTCATAGCGACGCATCGGTCGACGGTTGATTTGTCGTTAGAGCTCTCGCTCGCCTCGTCTGACTATAACTGACAGTTTTCTGCCTATTTTAGATCCGATGATCGGGATGTCTCCCGAGCTTGCCTTTTTGTGGCTGCATCTCTGAAATGTCAGAAATGCATATTGACATCCAAAAAAACAAAAATAAAAATGTCATGACCAAAAAGGGGAACTGGTATGACGCGAATCCATCTTCTCGCCTCCGCAGCCTTCACGGCCGCTTTAATGGGTGCTTTGCCTGTGCTCGCTCAAACTGGAGCTGATGCTGAAAATGAGGTGGTGGAAGGGGGCGCGCCTAGCGAAATTATCGTCACTGCGCAGAGGCGCGAGACGGCCCTCAGTCGCACGGCAGTATCCGCTACAGCGTTTAGCGGCGAGCAACTGCAGGCTGCGGGTATTGGGGCGCTCGACGATCTTGCGACGCAGACGCCGAACTTTAACTACGTCGATACAGGCCTGATTCCGCGCTATCGTATTCGTGGCGACGGACTCCAGGTGTTCAATGACACCTCCGATTCTCCCGTCGGATTTGCTGTGGATGATATTTTCTACGGCGCCGGCGCTTTGCAGCGTGTACCGCTGTATGACGTTCAGCGTGTCGAGGTGTTGCGCGGACCACAGGGCACGTTATTCGGTCGCAATACGACCGCCGGCCTTGTGCAGGTTACGACTAACAAACCGGGTGACGAGTTCGAAGGTTATCTGCAAGGTCAATTCGGGTCCTTCTGGCAGCGGCAGATTGAAGGCGCGGCCAATATTCCTTTCACTGAAGGCCTGCGTGGGCGCGTGTCTTTCTACTATGACAAGGATGACGGGTTCCAGCGCAACGTTGCAATGCCGGACGGTCAGCGTTGGTCGGCGCGCGATGTGTTATCGGGTCGCGCGCAGTTGGGCTCTGATATCGGCCCTGACGCGGAAATGCTGGTCAAGGCAAGTTTCACGCGTGACCGCAGTGTTGCGCCGTCGTCCGGTAGTCAGGGCGGACTTGATCCTGTTACTGGTGAGCCGTGTAACACCGACCGAATTCTGGCGAACGAATGTGTCAATGGAATGGGGTTCAATTTCGGAAAGCCCGACCCCAAGAAGATTTTCAGCGACTTTGACGGGATGCCAAACCATCTTGATTTTGCGGAGTATAGCGCGCGTCTGAACTGGAATATCACGCCATCGGTCGAACTCGTCGCCATCACCGGTTATCTCGATTACGACCGCATCTTCCAGGAAGATGCTGATGGCAGCGCGGTCGGCGGCTTTCTGGGAAATGCGTCCGCCATCTATACGCTCGATGCCAAGCAGTTTAGCCAGGAGCTCCAATTGCGGGGCGGGCGCGAGGGCGGACTGAACTGGGTGGTCGGCGGATTCTATTATAATGACCGCCGCACAGCCACGAGCACCGTTCCCGAGTTTTTTGGAGACGCCATCGACACAACCGGCCGCGTGAAAACGGAGGCGGAGGCGCTATTTGCGAATGTCGACTTCCCTCTCAACGAAAGTGTCGGGATCGAGCTTGGTGGTCGCTACACCAAGGAGACGAAAGACCTCGATCTGATATTCCCGGCCGCACCCAATGCGAGTTATGACGTCTCAGTCGATGAGTTCACCTGGCGTGCAGGCGTGAACTGGCGCCCGAACGATGTTTTGTTCGTCTATGCCAACGCTGCAACTGGCTACAAGTCGCCCGACTTCAATACCACGTTGCTCTTCGGTGATGCTTCGGCTGCGGCTCCCACTGATCCGGAAACCAGCTTTGCACTTGAAGCAGGCGCGAAGCTGAGGCTGAACGATGGTCGCTTGCTCTTCTCAGCCGCCGGTTTCCGTAATCATGTCAAAAACAAGCAGGCGACCGTGGCGGAACTGGTCGGTGGACTTCCTGTTGCGCGCCTGTTCAACTTTGGCGAGCTCGAGGTTTACGGCGCCGAGTTCGAACTCACCGGGAAAGTGTCGGATCGGCTGACCGTGCAATTGGGGCTTTCACTCCTCGATACCAAAATCGATGCGCCGCCCACGGCGGTTTATCGTTCTGGCCCAGCCGGCGACGTGACGCCAGTTGACGGCAACGAGCTTACAGCGACGCCGCACTACAAAGTGAACGGCCTCGTGCGTTATGATTTCCTGCCGTCCTCGATCGGTCAGTTCGCGGTGCAGGGCGACTTCACCTATACTGGTCATCAGTACTTCCAGCTCGACAACAATGACCGCGATGCCCAGGATGCCTATGGAACGCTGAACATGCGGCTCTTTTGGCGCGACCCGAGTGATCGCTTCAGCGTACAGGCTTTTGTCGAGAACGTGACGAATACGGCTTATGCGTCTTACGTCGTTACGCCCGGCGGCTTCGATACGCGCTATATCTGGTGGGGCAAGCCGCGGACCTGGGGTGTGCGCCTCGGTATCGATTTCTAAGAGGGTGGAGTTTCCGGCGAATTATTCTTGATTCGCGGGAAATCGGGGTCAGAACGAACTGCCGGTTCATATGGTGAGGGTGATGTGACGGAAAACGAGGCGGCATCGCGACTTTACATCAGCGTATCTCCGATGGTGAAGAAGGCTCTCGACGGCTTCAAGATAAGCCGGGCCGTGCGCGCCGGGTCGTGGCTGTTTACTAACGGGCAGATGGACTTGGGCGAAGGCGGCAAAGTGCTCAACCCCGGGGATATCATTGCTCAGACGGTAACCTGCATGCGCAGTGTCTATGAAGTCGTTGCAAAGGCGAATTGCCGCCTCGCGGAACTGGCACAGATCCAAATATTCTATCTGGCAGGGGCGGTCGATGACGAGGCGGCGTACCGTGAATGGATTTTGCAGGAATTCCCCGAGTGTCGCGACGTGCTTTTCGTTCTAACACCGGTGCCGAGCTTTGCCACAGTCGGGAGTGAAGTTGAAATCGATGCCATTGCCGTCAAGGGTCGGCGCGACGAAGCAACTGATACGACCGGCACGGTGCGAGGTGTTCGACGCGGCGACTGGGTGTTTGCCAGCAATCGGGCGGTGAAGGGTGGCGGCTCGCTGTGTGCCGCGCTGACCGAGACGCTTGCGCAGCTGGGGAGCGGCTTATCTGATGTGTGCAGGCTCTACGCCTATTACCCGGCCCATTTGAGCAGCGCGGAGCGCGCGGCGATCGAGCGTGAGTTGGCGGTGATTTTTCGAGATATGCCGCCCGTTTATCATGCGACCTTGCTGCCTGCAGGCACCGAGCGAAATTTCGATGTTGAACTTGAAGTCATCGCCCGGGTGGGCTCCGACGAGCCCAAGGTGCGTGCGGGTCATGTTGCTCCAGGTACGCCGGGTCTCGACTGGCCTTTCGCCGAAGTGCTGCGCTGCGCGGAAATCGTGTTCGCAAGCGGCCAATTCCCGCTGGGTACGGACAATACGGTCCTGCACCAAGGGAACATCGCGGATCAGGCGCGAACCGTGATGGCACGGCTTGAAAAGGCGCTTGCCCAGGCGGGTGCGAGCATGGCGGACCTTACCAAGATCAAGACCTACTATGTGGGTGCATGGGACAAGGAAAACTGGTTCGACAACCTTCGCGCCCGCATGGAGCTGCTGAGCGATCCGGGGCCTGCGTCTTCGGGGATCGAGGGCTTGCCGCCGGTGCTGGAGGGCGCCTTGCTGTCGGTCGACGGCATCGCCGTTCTGGACAATACCGTGAATGCTTGAGCCCTCCCCACCGCCTTTCGCGGGAACCACTCGCACACGGCAGAAATTTTGATGCTCCGCGCAGCAACGGGTCTCGCAAGGCGGCACGGAATCTTGCTTACGCTGACATTGATTATCGTCATCCATGCTGTTGATCGTCTGGCCATCGTTATTCTGCTTGAGGACATCAAGCGGGACCTTCTTTTGAGCGATACGCAGCTGGGCCTGTTGTCGGGCTTCGCCTTCGTCGCTTTGTACGTCGTTGCGGGCATTCCGATGGCCTTTTTCTCCGATCGAACAAATCGAAGTCGGTTGATCGGCATTGCTCTGATGGCAATGGGTGGAATGACGATGCTCTGCGGCATGGCCCAGAATTTCGTCCAGCTCATTGCCGCCCGCTGCGGCCTGGGAGTGAGCGCTTCACCCTGCGTTCCGGCTGCCCATTCGATCGTCGCGGACCTGTATCCGCCGACGCAGAGAACGACCGCGCTGTCGATCACCGAATCCGGCTTTTTCGTGGGTTCGTTCATTGGCCTTTGGATATGTGGCTGGATCGCAACCGAACATGGCTGGCGCACGGCGTTTTTCGTGATCGGAATGCTGCCGCTACTTCTCGGGGCCGCAAGCCTTGTCTGGCTGCGTGATCCGGCTCGTGGTGCGCGGGTGACGACGGCGGGTCGAGGATTCAGTGAAGCAATCGGAACCATTGTGGGGAATCGTTCGGTCCGCTGGTATGTCGCGGGAAGCGCATTCGCGGTTTTCGCGTCGGCCGGCATGATGACCTGGCTGCCGACACTATTGATCCGTTCCTACGGAATGTCACGGACGGAAGCCGGCGGGCTGATCGGCGCAATAAGCGGGGCAGGTGGATTGGTTCTAACCATTGTCGTCGGCATTGTGGCCGATCGGCTTGCCCGTCATGAAGCGCGCTGGAACCTCTGGTTGCCTGCCGGACTGTTCGCCCTTAGCGCGCCTTTCGCCGCTTTGGCTTTCCTTAGTCAGTCCGTCGCGGTTCTGGTCGGCTGCTTTGCCATTGCAGCCTGTCTCATCACCGCCTGCAGCGCCCCGGTCATCAGCTACTCGCAGCAGATCATGCCCCCCGATGTTCACGCGATGGTGACGGCATCGATCTTTCTGGTTTTCAACGTCGTCGGGTTCGGCTTCGCGCCGCTGGCGGTGGGAGCGCTCAGCGATTATCTCGTATACACGCACGCCTCGGGTGACGCGCTTCAACGCGCACTGCTTTATCTGACAGCCCCGTCCCTGACTGTTTCGGCTGTGCTCGTCCTCATCGGATCGCACGTGGGGCGCCGGGTCCCCAGCATCGCTTGAGAGGTCTTGATGAAAGCATTGCTGTCGATTGAACCGGGAGGCCCCGACACGCTGCGGCTTGCCGCTATTCCCGTACCCGAGCCCCGCGCCGGCGAGCTGCGCGTGCGCGTCATCGCGTGCGGAATCAACTATCCGGATGTGTTGATCATCGAGGACAAGTATCAGTTTCGGCCGCCGCGTCCTTTCGCCCCGGGAAGCGAGATCACCGGCGAAGTCGTGGCCGTGGGCGAAGGCGTGACCGGCTGGAAGCCTGGCGACCGTCTGATTGCCTTGTTGCGTGACGGCGGCGGCCTTGCCGAACAGGCCATCGTGAATGCGGCGGCAGCCATTCGCCTGCAACCGGAGTCCGATCCGGTTCAAGGCGCGGGACTGCTCTTCACATATGCGACGACACTGCACGCGCTTGCCGATCGCGGGCGATTGGAGGCAGGGCAGACCTTGCTGGTTCTCGGCGCGGCGGGCGGTGTCGGGCTTGCTGCGATCGAAATCGGCAAGACCATGGGTGCGACCGTTGTGGCGGCGGTATCCGATACGAAAAAAGCGGACATGGCCGCCAGTGCCGGGGCCGATCGCACGCTCGTCTATGAGCGGGGGCCTTTTGACAAGGCCGGGCTGCGGGAGCTTGCGGCCTTGTTCAAGGACGGTGTCGGATCAGAAGGCGCCCACGTCGTCTACGACCCTGTCGGCGGCGACTATACCGAGGCGGCGCTGCGGGCCATAAGCTGGGAAGGGCGTTATCTCGTTGTTGGCTTCCCTGCCGGCATTCCAAGACTTCCGCTCAATCTGCCCCTGCTCAAGGGGTGCGATGTTTGCGGCATATTCTGGGGCGGCTTCATGGAGCGCGAGCCCGCACGTCATCGACGCCATGTTTCGCAGTTGCTCGAATGGTGGGCCCAAGGCCGTATCCAGCCCCGCATCGACAAGGTCTATCCGCTTGCCGAAGGCGGCGCGGCGATCGCGCGTCTCGCCGAACGGTCCGCGATCGGCAAGCTGGTCGTGTGCCCCTGAGCCAGCGGCAGGGGCGGAAGAGTTACGCCATTTCGAGGTCCGTCCACTGCCTGGCGAGATATGCCACGCTGTCACCACTGTGGACCACCGGATCCTGACGTACCGCGATTACCAGAACATCCATGGGCATCGTGACGGTATCGACAACCACGCCCGTGAAATTGATGATCGTCCCAAGGGGATCGCCGGCCTTGACCAGAACCCCGGGCTGCAGATCGGATTGCCACATGCCGCCGACATCGACATTGCAATGGCCGCGGGCCGTGACGAGACGCGAGTGCTTGTTTCCTGTGACACATGCCGACGCAGGCAACATGCCCAGTTCCGCGCAGACGCCGCGATAGCAGGTGACGCCGAACCGGACCTCTTCCGGGGTCGATCGCTGCGCAACGCCGAACTCCACCATGAAGGCCGGAATGCCGTGTGCCATTGCCTGATAATCGAGAGCGCCTGCGTGGTTGCCGGGGTGCTCGCCCGAAGCCGGATCAACGCGCATGAGACAGACGGCAAAAGGCTCGAAGACCTGCAGGAAACGATAAAGATGATCGGGCTCGACCGGGCAGTTCGGGGGCAACTTGTAAACCCCGTAAATCTTGCTGGCAAAGTCCGTACCTTGGGCGTGCATGCTCAGCAGCAGGTCGGGGCGGACGTCCAATATCTCGCTGAACAGCCGGTGTGCCATCCGCTCCGTGATGAAACCCTCGGCTCGGCCGGGAAAAGAGGTATCCAGGTTCTGTCCGAAATCCTGCTGTGTCGCCCAGGTTCGACTTTCGAGCGCCAGCGGGTTCGCGCTTGCCGTAAACACCACGTTGCCTTTCAACTCCGCCGGATCGAGACTGCGGCAAAATTCGATACCTGCGACGATCGCGCTGACTTCCGTGCCGTGGACCTGCCCGTTGATCCATAAAGTCGGGCCCAGCTCAGCGCCGATAACGACAATGTAACTTATAGCGATTTCCGCGCCCGTTGAGCGGTTGCCAACCATAAGCTGGCCGCGTTGGATGCTGGAGCGTGGGGCTTCCCGGAGAAGTTCGGCGATTGTCATAACGTGGGGTGACCTTTCTGTCTGCCAAACTCAAGTGTCTGCACAATGAAATTTCAAACATCAAAACAGAAATCCAACAATGGAATTTTCTGCCCTTGAACCTTTCATTCCGGGCGATGCGGGTGAGATGGTCCATGCCTCTTACTTTTCTCGTATCGGCGTAAAACGTAGAGATCAAGTCTGAAATGTTACAAAGAAATATTGACATTTCAATTATGCGCGACATAGAAACGCCAGACTTGGAACAGAAGCGTGAAACGATGGCAGGGTTGGATGAAGATCAGTGTGAGCGCCGCGGAATGCCGTGCGTCCATGGGTCGCCTGGCGCGGTGTACCAGAGAAAAACGACCCCGTGGGAGCGAAACGTATGACATCCGGTGGCGACAGGCGCGCGGCGTCCGGTAAAGATACAGGGCCGCTCCCCCCGATTTTGAAGACGGTTCGTGATGGCGTTGGGTGCATTACCCTCAATCGCCCGGAAAAACGCAACGCGATGATGCCGGAGATGTTCGCGCTTTTCAACGAGGCCATGCGATCGCTTGAGGCGGACGGAGAGGTGCGCTGCATTCTGATTCTCGGGAAGGGGTCCGTCTTCTGCGCAGGCGGCGATCTCAATATGATTCAAAGTGCCAACAGCGGCGCGATCAATGCTGATCAAATCGATCTCGACTTTTTCTCTCCGGGGCTGATTTCCAAACCCATCATCTGCGGAATTGTTGGCGCATGTGTCGGCGAAGGTGTGGCAATGGCGCTGGCGAGCGACCTTGTCGTTTGCGGCCGTTCCGCCCGCTTTACGCTACCGGAAGTTGCGCTCGGTATTCCCCCGGTTGATATTCCGCTGCTCGCAGCCCGCAGGCTCGGCGCGAACCATATTCTGGAAGCCTTGCTGACCGGAGAATGGAAGGATGCCGCTTGGGCAGACAAGGTTGGCTTGGTGAACACAATCGTGGATGATGACAGGGTCAATACGGAAGCCCTGGCGCTGGCCGCGAAGATCGCCACGCTTCCGCCCTCGGTGGTTATGCTCGTCAAATCGCTTGTTTACGATGCCAGAGCATGTTCCGATCCCGCTGCGCTGCGTGCCAGCGGCGCTGCGAGGCGGTCTCGCCTGCGCAGCGGACTGGATAGCTGATAGAAACAGCGCAACAATTGTTGCCGCAATCATGGGACTGCGATGGGAAGATATCTGCACCAGGCCGAATTGGAATCGCCAAGCGGCGAGGCATTGCGCGACCTCCAACTGCTGAAGTTGCGGCGTCAACTCGTCCGCGTCTATGAAACGTCTCCTTACTACCGGGAAAAATTCATCGCGGCCGGCGTCAATCCCACGCATCTTCGCGGGTGGGATGAATTTTCCCTGTATCCCTTCTTCGACAAGGAGGAGGAGCGGATCAGCCAGGAACGCTCGCGCGAAGAGCTTGGCCATCCGTTCGGGATGCACGTGACTTGCGATATTCGGGACATCAACCGGGTCAGCGCATCCTCGGGTACAACGGGTGCGCCGACCTATATCGGTTATACGGCCCGGGACCGCGCGATTTCCGAGGACCATGTCGCGCGCATGATGGCACGCGCGGGGCTGGTTCGCGGGGACCGCGTCCTTTTCGCCGGGGTTATGAGCATGTGGATCGTCGGCATCCCTGCCGTTGATGCGCTGCTTAATCTCGGCTTCTGCGTTATCCCGATCGGCGGTCTGGCAACGACGGAACGGTTCGCGCAGACGGCGATCGACACGCGCCCCGACATGCTGATGTGCACACCGTCTTACGGCCTGCACCTCATCAAATCGGTGCCGCAGAAAACGCGCTGGCGGACGGAGGATTTCGGTGTCCGCAAACTCATCGTCTTCGGTGAGCCGGGTGGAGGCATTCCGGAAATCCGCGACGCGCTTTCCGCTGGCTTCGGCGGCGCGGAAATCTACGACATGTCCGGCGGGACCGGCTGCACCAACCCCTTGGGCTTATCCTGCGAAGCGCATAGCGGCATTCATCTCTTCGCGAGCGACAATGCGCTCGTTGAGATACTCGACAAGGACTTGCGGCCGCTGCCGATCGAGAACGGCGTGGAAGGCGAGGTTGTGTACACCGGTCTCGTCAAGGAGTGTCAGCCTCTGATCCGCTGGCGCGATAAGGACTTGATCCGCGTTTTCACTGATCCGTGCCCTTGTGGGCGGCCTGGGCCTCGCATCGAATTTCGGGGCCGGATCGACGACATGCTGCTTGTGAAAGGCGTCAACGTCTTCCCCAACGCGGTAAGAGATGTCGTTGCGGAATGTTCAGATCTGGTCAGCGGCGAGATTCAGATACTCCGCTATTCTGCGTCTCCCGTGGTGGATGCACCGGTCGATATCGAGGTTTGCCTTGCGCCCGGAGTGAAGCCCGATCAGCGAGAGCGGCTTGCACAGGAACTCGAAACGACAATTCAGAACAGGTTGCGGTTTCGGTCTCGCGTACATTTGGTCGAAGCCGGTGATTTCACGATGGAATACGGGCCCACGGGCAAGGCGAAGCTTGTGCGTACGCTCGTACGTTGATGCTCGAGGTTCGCGATCGGGCAGGTGTTCTCCATCTCTGCATGGCGAACAAACCTGCCAATATCCTCTCAGTCGGCAATGGGATGGCAGCCGCACTTGCCGAGGCCATTGAGGATGCCCGCACCCGAGTCGGGTTTCGCGGGATCATCATTTCCGGGCGGGGCGAAATGTTCTGCGGCGGCGCGGACCTCTGCGATCTCGATCGTGCCGATGTCCTGCGCGCGGTGTTCGACAGGATCGAGCAATCGCAGATACCCGTGATCATGGCGATGCACGGTATGGTTCTGGGTGGCGGCGTCGAGTTGGCGCTTGCGGGGCACTGGCGGATCGCGGCGCCGCGCACGAAACTGGCGTTACCGGAGGTCGGCTTGGGTCTGCTGCCCGGACTCGGCGGCACGCAGCGTCTGCCACGCCTTATCGGCGCGGGACCGGCAGTGGACATGATGCTGGCCGGCAACATGGTGACCGCAGAGGACGCGCTTGGCCTCGGGCTGATCGATAGGATTGCACAAGGTGATATAATTGATTCGGCGATTGAACTCATCGGTACCGGCAAGCTTATGCCGCGGCCGACGCGCGCTATGCTCCCGCCTTCGGATGCGCGGGAGGTCGCTATCGCGCGACGGCAAACGCTCATATCTGGCCTCAATCGTGCGCCTGAGCGGATTCTGGACTGCATTGCTGCGATATCGGACGACTTTGAAGCTGGTATGCGTTTTGAAGCCCAGAGGATTGACGAACTTGTCGCGTCCGAAGCGTCTCGCGGGTTGCGTCATGCTTTTTTTGCGCAGAGAACTGCAGCGCGTGTGCCGGGACTCGTCCCGGGCCAAAGGGCGCACGTGCCCGCAACTGCCCATGTCATCGGAACAGGCGCCCTCGCTCGCCGGACGGCGCAACGGCTGGCCGAGGCCGGTCTGTCCGTCCGTTTCGATGAAACTGCGGCATTGTCCGTGGCCGATAATGGGGAGAGTGATCTCATCGTGCGTTGCGACAGGGCAGGCTGTTTGGCCACGGCAGACAATTCGTTGCTCGCCACCTATCGCGTCAATCCCCGCTTACAAGCCGAAGTCCAGGGCGCCGAGGGGCTCGAGTTTCACTGTCCGGGTGACAACAGGCTCATGGAAGTCGTGCGGGGCCCGGACAGCGCGCCGGTCGCGATGGCTTCAATGGTCGCTCTTGGCAAGGCACTCGGTAAAACGACGATTATTTCGGGAGATGTGGGAGGGTCGATATTCGAAAGGCTGGCGGCTGCGTATGTAGCACCCGTCGCTTCGCTCGTGGCGGGCGGCTTGACGGCGGAACGGATCGACGAGGCGCTTGAGCGTTGGGGGATGGCGGAGGGTCCGTGCAAGTTCGGCGATCGCTTCGGCCTCTTGTCCTCCGGCACCCCCGCTGCAATTCCTTCGGCACCGCTGCCTGACGACGAGGGGGTCATCGACCGGTTTCTGCGGGCTCTGATCGACGAAGGTGCCCGTTTGATTGCGGACGGGGTAGCCTGGCGAGCAGAGGACATTGATGTTGTAGCGGAATCGGGACTGGGCTTTCCGAGGGAGCGTGGAGGGCCGCTGTTTCAGGCGGAACTCATGGGCCTGCCGATAAAGGATTGTCGAATGTCGTTCGTTCCAAAAGGGACAAATCGGCATGATACGCGGTGACGCCGGGCGACTACATTGCGAACCATCGTTCTTTCATGCCCAAAGCGAGTGTCTTTATGAGCCAGTCCGTCATCCGTTTGAATCCCGCTGACCTCCCCGACGCGGGAGCTGCAGGCTATTCTCAGGTATCGATCGCCGAGCCGGGGCGCATTGCCTTTATTTCCGGGCAGGTTGCGTGGAGCCGGGATGGCACCCCAGCCCCGCAAACGCTGCCTGACCAGGCAGCGCTCGTTGTGCGCAACGCCAAAGCTGCACTGCAAGCGATCGGCGCGACCGCAAAAGACCTGCTGATTGTCCGCGTCTATCTGGTCAATCTGAACGACGAGCGGCTGGGTCAATTGTGGCCGCACCTCCATTCGCTGTTTGATGGCGAGCAACCGAGCCTGACGGGTATCGGCGTAGCGGCGCTCGCTGCGCCCGATCTCCAACTCGAAATTGAAATGACGGTCCGGATACCCGGCTGAACCTCTTCTCTCCCCGACCCGCACGCGTATCGCTTGAGAGGCCACCTTTCGTTATAGGAGGGTGCTGTGGCGATTGACGTATCGGGGAAAGGCGAGGGGGGCATGCTGCGCGCAAATCTGAACGACATTCTGGTTTTCCTCGCCGTCGTCGATGCGGGCAGCTTTGTCGCTGGCGGAGAGGCGATGGGACTGACGCGCTCCGCAGCGGGCAAGGCCGTTTCGAGGCTGGAAGAACGGCTCGGTGTGCGATTGCTCAATCGTACCACACGGAACATCAACCTGACCGACGAAGGCCGCATTTTCCATGAGCGTGGACTCCAGATCATTTCGGCGGTTGAAGATGCAGAGGCCAGCGTGGCACGACACGGCGGCAAGCCTAGGGGCGTGCTGCGCCTAACCGTACCCGACGCCTTCGGGCGGTTCGTTATCTTGCCTTTGCTTCAAAACTATCTGGACGAATGGCCGGAGGTGCAGGTCGAGGTCAGCTTCAGCGACCGTGTGGCCGACCTCATAGAAGAAGGCTTTGATCTGGCGGTGCGTATCGGAGTCACGCATTCCGATAATCGCCTGGTCAGCCGGGTGCTGGCCAAGTATCGCGCGCTATTATGTGCTGCGCCTTCTTACCTCGCACGGCGCGGACAGCCTTCAACAATCGAGCAGCTGTCGCTTCACGACTGTCTCATCTTCAGCAGTCGCACGCAAAAGCAGAGCTGGCGGCTGAGGGCGCGTGACGGAACATGGACGAAAATTCATACGCACAATCGGCTACGCCTTGATAGCGGCGAGGCTATTCGCGACGCGGCGGTTTCCGGTCTCGGTATCTGCCTGCTTCCCGAGTTTCTCGTGACAGAAGACATTCAAGCAGGGCACCTCCACCAGATTCTACCCGACGTTGAGACAGACGAGGTAAAGATCGTGGTAATCTATCCGACGCGACGATTCCTCGAACCCCGCGTCCGTCATTTCATTGACATGCTGGTCGAAAAACTATCCGTTTGATCGAGGCTCGCCCCGGCCGGATTGGAATATTTTCACCAACCGCCTTTCTCAATCCAGGCTTCCATCATCGAAAGCCGGTCGGCGCCCCAGAATATCTCGTTTCCGATAACGAATGTCGGAGAACCAAAAATTCCAGCCTCGATCGCTGCTGCAGTTTCGGCATGTAATGCCACCTTGATGGCATCGCCTAGGAGCGCTGCGGCGGCTTCCTTTCGAGGCAGTCCTAACGCAGCGATAAGGTCCAGGACACGGTTCAGATTGGATATATCGCGTCCATCGGACCAGTGCGTGCGATAAAGGCTGAGCACCAGCGCCTCCACCTTGTCCGGTGCCATATCGCGAACCCACAACACGGCGCGTGCCGGCGATATCGACGAGAAGCCAAACCGTGCGTCTCCCGAGAGGGATAGTCCATTATATCGCAGTGAGCGCTTGATATCATTGATCAAATAGGGGCCCTTCAGCGGCGTCTCAAGCGGTGGCGGCAACCGCATTGCCTCAACGACCGTCGCTTTCAGGAGAATCGGGTGCCACCGTAGCGCGCGCTTGAGGCGCCTTGCGATCGATCCGATTTGTTCAGCCCCGATCCAGCCGTATGGGGAGATGAAATCGAAATAGAAATCAATTGCGGTGTTTTGGGCGTCGATGGGGTGTCGTGTTTCGATCGCACGCACGGATCAAGCTCTGGATTTCTCATCGATCAGTTTGTCCCGAAGCACAAATTTCTGAATCTTTCCGGACGCCGTTTGGGGGAAACTCTCCATAAAGTACCATTGCCTGGGGATCTTGTAGCTGGCGAGTCTGGATCGGCAGTATTGATCCAGCTCTTCCGTGGATGGCAGCTCAGCCTCGCTCGGGCGGATGCATGCGGCGACAGTTTCGCCCCAGTCTTCATCCGGCAATCCAACAACCGCGACATCGGCGACGGCCGGATGGGTGATGAGCACGTCCTCGACTTCACGGGGATAGACGTTTTCACCGCCTCGAATGATCATGTCGCGCAGTCGGCCGAGTACACGGCAATAGCCATGCCGATCCATACTGCCTATGTCGCCGGTGTGAAGCCAGCCTTCCGCATCGATCGCCGACTTGGTCGCTTCCTCCGCGTTATAATAGCCTGCCATGATTCCATACCCGCGCGCACAAATTTCGCCTGCGGTATCGATAGGCAGAACGCACCCATTGACCGGGTCGACGATCTTGATCTCGGTTTGCGGGAGGGGGCGGCCAATTGTCTCGGCCCACTGTGGATGCGGATCCGGAACCTGCGTATGCGTGAGGTAGGGTGAGCTTTCAGTCTGTCCGAAACCGATTCCGACATCAACGCCCGCGATGGTTTGGGCCCGCCGGACGAGTTCGGACGGCACGGGCGCGCCGCCCAGCGTCACCAGTCGCCACGAAGACAGGTCCCGCGGAGAGCGTTCCTGCTCCTCAAGCATACGCGTGAGCATCGTCGGTACGCAGAGTATGACCGTGCCACGTTCCTGTTCCACGAGATCCAGCATATGGGAAGCGTCGAATCCGGGCGCCATCACTTGCGTTCCGCCGGTTTGCAGCGCGCCGAGCGTGGCGAGCCCACAGCCCGCCGTATGGAACATCGGCATGGCGTTGATCCAGATATCACCTGCCCTGGCACCGATTGCCTCAGCGTAAAGGCGGGCGTTGTTGGCAAGGCCTAAGTGCCTGAGACAGGCGCCCTTGGGAAAGCCAGTTGTACCTGAGGTGTATTGAATCTGCGCGATGTCTTCGGGGCAAACCGAGGGAAGGGGCGAGCCGTCCGCCGCAGCAACGAAACCGCTCCATTCGGACAGCGGAAGCGCGAACCTGAGATCCGGCAGATCGGGCCGGGCCTCTGAGAGAATACCGCAGAGGTCGCGGCCGCGATAATGGTCTTCGAAAATGATGCCCTTTGCCTGCGATTGACGGAGGACATGCCTCAGTTCGTGCATGAGGTAGGCGGGGTTCACCGTAACCAGAACCAATCCCGCCAGCGCCGCGCCGTACTCGATAAGTGCCCACTCGGGGCGGTTGCTCGACCAGACGGCGATATGATCGCCAGGTTCGAAGTGGTGAAGCAGGGCTCGTGCGACGCGACAAGAATCTTCAGTCAGCGCGCGGAAAGTCCAGCTGCGTCGTGCATCGGGGCTCTCCTGGCCATCAATGAGTGCGATCGTATCGCCCCATCGCGTCGCGCTGTCCCGCAGGACATCGCCTACGGGCTTTTCGATAAGCGGGGCGGTGCGGTCCGCGGGATAGAAAGATTCGACGAGTTCAGCAGGCTGCGTGTCGCGCATTTTGCCCTTCCTTCTCTCCCCATGTGAATCGCATTCAATCTTCGAATCGTGTCGTTATGTCAAATAATGATTTTATTTCAAATAATGGATATTCCTTTTCGTTGAGACTGCCGTCGCACGGCGCGTGCGGCGGGCTGCGATTTCAATATGTGAAATTGCGTCATATATTGACACATGATGATCAGCTGATATGGAGAAGGAAAATCCGGGCATTCAAACGAGTCCGAACCTTTTGGGAGGAAGCATAATGAGCGACCGTTGGGCCCTATCCGTTTCGACGCGTGGGAAATGGCAATGGCTGGCAGCCGGAGCCGTCCTGGGGCTTGTTCTGCCGGCAACAGCAATCGCCCAGACAGATCCGGCGGCCGACGCGGCGGAAACGGGATTCGATGACATCGTCGTCACGGCGCAGAAGCGCGAGCAACGGTTGCAGGATGTCGGACTTACAGTTGCGGCTTTCGATTCCGAGGCGTTGGCCAATGCCGGTGTGAATTCCGTCACCGAGCTTGCCCGGGTTGTGCCTGGCCTCGACGTAACGCCCAGCCCGAGCGGAACGCCGGTCTATACACTGCGCGGTGTCGGCTTCTTTGAAAGTACGCTCAGTGCGGCCCCCGACGTCGCTTTGTATCTTGACCAGATTCCCCTTGCGATTCCCGCCTTTGGCGCCCTGACGGCGTTTGACGTCGAGCGTGTCGAAGTGCTGAAGGGGCCGCAAGGAACACTTTTCGGTACGAACGCTACCGGCGGCGCGATCAACCTGATCGCAGCCAAGCCGACAAGCAGCACGGAGGGCGGTGTCGAGATCGGCTATGGCCGGTTCAATACCGTGCGTGTCGGCACCTACCTTAGTGGTCCGCTAACCGACACGCTTAATGGCCGTATCGCGGTCAAGCTGAGTCGGGGTGACGCCTGGCAGTATAGCTACACGCGGGATGACAAGCTGGGCGAGACGGATGAAATCGCGGGTCGGCTACTCCTCGATTGGCAGCCGAGCGAAGCGGTGAATCTGCTTCTCAACGTCAATGGCTGGTTGAACCGGTCCGATCCGCAGGCGCCGCAACTCGCGCGACAGACGACGCCCGCCGATCTGCAGGCGCCGGTCGGGTCGGTCACATTCGGTCAAATCGTGCCGCCGGACTTTCCGCTTTTGCTGATCCCCGGTGCACCCGACAATAATCGCGCGGCCAACTGGAGCCCCGATTACCGACCCTATCGCGATGATCGCTTTTACCAGACGTCGCTTACCGCCAATATCGATCTGACCGACACGATCACGCTGACCTCGCTTACCGGCTACAGCGACCTTCGGCAGCGCAAGGCGTCTTCTTACTCGGGAACCGATCTTCCCGCGTTCGAACAGGCGGCGAACCCCGCGAAGGCCAACGATTTCAGCCAGGAAGTGCGGCTTGCGAGCACGGATTCATCGGCAACGCTGCGCTGGATGATAGGTGCGAACTATCAGCGCACGTTCAGCTATGAGCGGATCGATGCCATATACCCCTTCGCCTCCACGGGCTTTCGCGATGGATTCACGGCCAACACGCTCGATACGCGGCAGGTCTTCAAGCAATGGGCGGCATTCGGCAATCTCGAATATGATCTGATGCCTAACCTCACCCTGAAGGCGGGGATTCGCTATACCGACAGCACGCGCACGACCGTCGGCAGAGTGTATGACACGCCGGGTTATGTGGAGCCGATTCCCGGTTCCCTAGGGCTCACGGACTTCTTCAATGTTCTGATCCCGCTCGCATATGTTCCGCTCTTCTGCCCGACGGTGACCTTTACACCCGTCGTACCCGGAGAATCGGTTTCGCTCGATCCGGATACCTGCGTTTCGGGCAACTACAACGCCAAGCTGAAGGAAGATAATGTTCCTTGGAGCCTGGGTCTCGATTTCAGGGCAAATGATGACCTTCTTCTGTATGCGAACGTCTCGCGCGGTTTCAAAGGTGGAGCCTTCCCGCTTGTCAATGCCGCGAGCCAGGCGCAATTCTATCCGGTCCCCCAAGAGAAGCTGACGGCTTATGAAGTCGGTTTCAAATCCAACCTCGATGGAAACAGCTTCATACTGAACGGTGCTGCCTTCTATTACGACTATGCGAACAAGCAAACGCGCGGAAAGACTGTGGATCCGCTGTTCGGGGCGCTCGAACAACTGGTCAGCATTCCGAAATCGCGCATCTATGGAGCCGAACTGGATCTCACGGCGCGCCCTCTCCAAGGCCTGACGCTGCGCGCGGCGGCGACTTATCTGAATACGCGGATCAAGACGTTCAACGGCATTGTTGGTGCGGAGAGTGTCGGCGGATTGCTGTTCCCGACCTTTGCGTCCTTCAAGGGTGCGGACTTGCCTTTCGCTCCGAAATTCGCGGTGTCAGCAGCGGCGGACTACGAATTTCCGGTGAGCGCCACGCTCGACGGCTTCGTCGGCGCAAGCCTGCGCGGCCAGACGAAGAGCTACGGGTCGCCGCAGCTCGGCGGCCGGGACAAGATCGATGCGACGATCAAGGGATATGCGACGGTGGATATTCGTGCCGGCATCGCATCGCCTGACGCGGGGTGGAAGCTCATGCTCTGGGGCAAGAATGTCACCGACACGCATTACTGGACCAACAGTCTAAGGGCGTTTGATACGATTGTACGCTACACCGCGCGCCCGGTGGAATACGGCGTGACCCTCAGCTACGATTTCTGAGGTTCGCGGGTGCGCGGGCACTCTTGGCATCCAACGGAAGGGAGAGCCTCAATGACAATCGGCCGAGGTATCAAGGTCCGCGATACGATCCTCTGGATTGAGGACACTGCAGAAACGGCCCTCCCGCCGATTGTCTGTCTGCACTCGCTGTTCCTCGACGGGCGAATGTTCGATGCGCTGATTCCCGCTGCTACCGGAAGATTCCGCGTCATCCGGCCGGATTTTCAGGGACAGGGCAGCAGTGCGCCGGCCACAGGCGACATCGTCAGCATGGATTGCTGTGCGGACGATATGAATGCCCTGATTGAGGCAATGCGCCTTCCTCCGGTGCATCTCGCTGCCGCGTCGATGGGCGGCGATGTTGCCGTGCGGATGATCGCGCGGCGGCCGGACCTGTTTCGATCTGTGGTGATGATGGGCTCATCGGTTCGCAGCGAGCCACCCGAGCAAATGGCCAATTTCAGAAGCCTCCTCGATCGTACACGCGAAAATGGCTTCGCGGGCGATGATCTCGATATGATGATGGCGATCATGTTCGGTGCGACCACGCGCGGTAAGCCGGAGATGCAATCGATGCTCGCCCACTGGCGCGCACGGATCGGCTTGTTACCGCGATCGACATGGCCTGCGATGTATGGTGTGCTCGAGCGGGAAAGCGCGGTCGACCTGCTTCCGCGGGTTGATGTTCCAGCGCTTGTCTATTCCAGCGAGGATGATATCGCGAGACCGCTCGAATGGAGCTGCGAGGTTGCGGAAGGTATCCCCGGCGCGCACCTCGTGACACTGAAAGGTGTCGGCCACAGCCCGATACTCGAGGCACCCGAAATCATCATTCCCGAAATGCTTGCTTTCATGGATGCCGCCGAACAAGGGACAAGAAAATGATCTTCAACGATGATTTCAGCATGACGATCAATGGCCAGGCGGTACGAAGCACGTCTACCATGCCGGTCGTCAATCCGGCGACCGAAGATGTCATCGCCGAAGTTCCTGATGCGGTAAGGGAACAGCTGGACTCCGCAGTTGCCGCGGCAAAGGGTGCATTCCCGGCGTGGTCGGCGCGCCCTATCGCTGAACGACAGGCAATGATCGCCGCGGTCGCGGATCGTCTTCTGGCGAACAGAGACGATATGGCGCGCTTGTTCACGGCCGAGCAGGGCCGCCCGATTGGGGGAGCCGAGTGGGAAATCGATGTATGCGCGCAGTGGTGCTTAGCTGTGTCGCAGTTTACTCTGCCGGTCGAGGTTGTTGAGGACAGCGAAGTGCGGCGTGTGGAAATCCATCATCGCCCGATCGGTGTCGTCGGTGCGATAACCCCCTGGAACGCCCCACTCCTGATGGCGATTTGGAAAATGGCGCCGGCGCTGCTCGCGGGCAACACCGTCATCCTCAAACCCTCGCCCTATACGCCGCTTTCGACATTGAAGCTCGGCGAGATGCTCCGGGATGTCTTTCCGGCAGGTGTCCTCAACATTGTGTCGGGCGGGAACGATCTTGGTCAGTGGATGACCGATCATCCGGGCATCGGCAAGGTGTCCTTTACGGGCTCCACCGCGACGGGAAAGCGCGTAATGGAAAGCGCCGCGCGTACGCTGAAGCGCGTTACGCTGGAACTCGGCGGAAACGATGCTGCAATCGTGTTGCCGGACGTTGACCCGAAGGCAATCGCACCGCAACTGTTCTGGGGCGCCTTTTTCAACAGCGCGCAGGTCTGCGTTGCCATCAAGCGGCTCTATATCCATTCCGATATTTACGATGCGGTCGCACACGAACTGGTCGAATTCGCAAAAACCGTGTCAATGGGTGACGGCTCCCGGCAAGGCACGGACCTTGGACCTGTCCAGAACAAGATGCAGTACGAGAAAGTTCGAAATCTTCTCGATGACGCGAAAGCGCAGGGCAATAGGTTCCTGATCGGAGGCGACGTGCCGGAGACCCCCGGTTATTTCATTCCGATCTCCATCGTGGATAACCCGCCGGAGGACGCACGCGTCGTGACGGAAGAAGCTTTCGGTCCGGTTTTGCCGCTTCTCAAGTACGACGATATCGAAGATGTCATCCGGCGCGCGAACAACAGCGACTCCGGCCTCGGGGGTTCGATCTGGTCAAATGACCTCGACCAGGCGCACGCGATCGGCGAACGGCTGGAAACGGGAACCGTGTGGATCAACGAGATGTTCGCGTTCCTTCCCAATGCCCCGTTCGGTGGGCACAAGCAGTCGGGTGTGGGCGTCGAGCACGGTATGCAGGGGCTGCTGGAGTTCACGAACAGCCAGACGATCACCAGCCGCAAGCTGGCGTCGGCAAGCTGAGGGCCGGGCTATGACGCACGGAACGTCACCAGATGTCGCGGAGCTTTTGCGTGATGCGCCGAAGAACTGGGGGCGCTGGGGCCCTGACGATGAAGTGGGCGCGCTCAATTTTCTGGGCGCTGAGCAGGTTCTGGCGGCGGTTTCCTGCGTGCGGTCAGGCAAGCAATTCACACTGCAAGTGCCGATGGCAGACCCGAAGGGCGATCCCGTCTGGCCGGGCCGACGCAGTGCGGAGCGTTACCAGATTATCGATGAAGGCCATTGGTGCAGTGGAAAAGCGCCCGAGGTGCCGGGAGGGCAGCACTATGCCGATGATGCGATCTCGGCCTATCTGCAGGGATCGACCCAGTATGACGCGCTTGGTCATGTCTGGTATGAAGGTCAGCTATACAACGGTTACGACGCCCGATCGACGATCGGCGGACTTGCAAAAGCCAGTGTTCAGGCGATCGGCGAACGCGGGGTCGTCGGTCGTGGGGTTCTCCTCGACATCGCGCGTCTGCGCGGTAAGCCCTGGCTCGACAAGGGGGAGACCTTTACGCATGAGGATCTCCTTGCTGCAGCGAAGGCGCAGGGGTGCGAAATACGCAAACATGACATTCTTCTCATCCGTACCGGCTTCATAGAATCCTTTTTCGAACTCGGCGCAGAGACATTCTATGCCGACTTCATCGAGCCCGGCCTTACGTACTCACCGGGCTTGGTGAATTGGTTTCATGCGATGGAGATACCCAATCTCCTGACGGACACGATGGCGAACGAAGTCACGATCGATCCGGTCAACGGCGCGATGCTGCCGCTGCATGGCGCGCTTATGCGCAACCTTGGTGTCACCTTTACCGAGCTGTGCGATCTTTCGCGGCTTGCCGCAGATTGCGCAGCCGACGGACAGTGGGATTTTCTCTATGTCGCCGCTCCACTGAAGATCGTCAACGGAACAGGTGCGCCGGTCAATCCGGTTGTCATTAAATGAGGAGAGCGGGGATGGCAGCTGAGCAAGACGCGAACGGCAAACGACCTGTTGCCATTGTAACAGGCGGATTGCAGGGGTTGGGTCTCGGAATCGCCGAAGCCATGCGCGCGGGCGGGTTTGACCTTGCAATCATCGATCTTTATGCGGACGCACAATTGCCGGATACGCTCTGCACGCAGCATGCGGGCTATGGGTCGAGCCGCTACTATCAGATGGACATTGCCGATCTTGCCGCGCATGACCGCGTTCTTGCTGCGATCGAAGCTGATTTCGGGCGTATTGACTGTCTCGTCAATAACGCCGGGATCGCGGCGCGCCCATTAACCGACATATTGGAGGTGACGCCTGCCGCATTTGATCGTTCGGTAGAGATCAACCTCCGTGGCACGTTTTTTCTGACCCAGTGCTTCGCGAAGAGACTGATCGCGAGCGGCCCTGCGGAGCCCAGTGCATATCGTTCGATCATCATCATCACGTCCATTGCAGCCGAACTGTCCTTCACGGATCGTTCGCAATATTGCCTGACCAAATCGGCACTTGCGATGGCAACCAAGCTTTTCGGCGCCCGGCTGGCATCGGAGGGTATCCACGTGCATGAAGTGCGTCCGGGCCTTATGAAAACACCCATGACGGCAAACGTCGGCAGCGACACGATCGAAAAGTTGCTGGCGGATGGGGCAGTGCCCATCCGTCGATGGGGCTTACCGGGGGATGTGGGGAAGACCGTGTATTCTTTGGCGTCGGGGGCCCTGCCGTATATGACGGGGCAGCCGATCTGGACGGCCGGCGGGCTCAATATCCCTCGCATTCTGTAGTGTGTCTTTGATAATTCCGGCCCCGGCCTCCCGATGACCGCAAGCTGAAAAAAGGACATCCTCAAAAGGCAAATTCTGTTTTATGCAGGTGGCATGGACAATAGCTACACGTTGCAGACAGTCGAGCGCGCGATCTCTTTCCTGGAGTACGTCGCGACGGCGGCGGTGCCGCCCAGTATTCGCGATGTATCGAAGGCGCTCGATCTCAATATTACCACCTCCTATCACCTGCTCCGCACGCTGGTGGCACACGACTATATCAAACGCGATGACGAAGGCCGGCTCGAACTGGGCGACGGTATCGAGGTTCTGACACGAAACTTCCGGCGCCATAAAAGCCGTGAGCAGTTGCTCTCCCCTATTGTCCAGAGATTGGCGGCATCGACGATGGAAACCGCGTTCCTGTCGTTGCGCGAGGGGCAGAGTGTCATTCTGAAGGTTCTTGTCGAAGGGTCGCAGCGCCTTCGTGTTGGCGGCCTGTATGTCGGGCTGACCGGGCATGAGTATCGGCGGGCGGCAGGGAAGGCCGTGCTGGCGCATCTCCAGGAGCCGGCCCGTGCCGCGATGCTCGAACAGAGCCTTTCCACCATTCCTGTCCGGCAACAGAAAACCATCCTGAAATCACTTGAAAAAGAGCTTCCGCTGACGGCGTCACGCGGATGGTCCGCGGACAATGGCCAGATCGAGGATGGGATTATTTCGATCGGCGCCCCGCTCTTTGACGCGTCAGGAGAGGTCCAGGGGGCGGTCGGGATCGTCACGCCGATTTTCCGTATGGACAAGTCGCCCGATGCATTTCGCGAAGCTGTCATGGCGGCGGCTGCCGAGGCGAGCCGACTGCTGAGCAATACCGAGCCCTCGGGCAGCTGATTTCAAATCTTTATAATGTGCCTGCGGCGGTGGACCTGATCTGACCGCCGTCTCGTGACGTGCGGCTCCGGCGACGGCCCGGCTTGCCGTTCCATGTCCTTCCTGAGCCTGCGACCGCGAGCGACCAAGCGCGCTTAATTCTGCGCGGGTTTACATAGTCACGAATCTGTGTCAAATAACGAATGTAATTCAAATAATGAAATAATGCATTTCATGTGAGATGGCGGCGCGGGGATGGGGTGGATTGGCGGCAGCAGAGCCGCTGTCGATGTCGCGATATTGCCCCTGGCTCTTCATCTCGCTGGAACATCAAGGCGAAAGGAATGTTCATGACCGATAGTGTTGCGGAGGTGATTGCAGCAGCGCTGGTTCGGCACGGTGTCGATTTCATTTTCGGCCAGAGTAATCCGACCGCTCTTATGCTCGCGGCAGAGAAAGCCGGTATCCGCCAACTACTTTATCGAACGGAAAATGCCGCTGGAGCGATGGCGGACGCCTTTTCGCGTGTCTCGAACCGCATCGGTGTCGTCGCGGCACAGAACGGGCCGGCGGCCACGCTCATGGTCGCGCCGATGGCGGAAGCGCTGAAGGCCTCAATTCCGATGCTCGTTCTTGTACAGGAGGTGCCTGCATCACTGCGTGACAGGAACGCCTTTCAGGAATTCGACCATTTTGCACTTTTCGCGAGCGTTTCGAAATGGACGCGTCGTCTCGACGATCCGAACCGTGCCGCAGACTATGTCGATCTGGCGATGGCCGCAGCTAATAGCGGTAGGCCGGGGCCGGTCGTTCTGCTGCTTGCCAAGGATATGCTGTTGCAGCCTTCGACGCCGCCTGTCTATCCGCGAACGCACGACCTCGGAGGCTTTCCCCTCGACCGCCCACGCCCGGCGGCAGCCACCGTTGAGGTGGCGGCGAAGCTTCTGGCGGAGGCTCGGGCGCCCGTTGTGATCGCCGGGGGCGGTGTTCACGGATCTCAGGCGACGGCCGCTCTCACGCGCCTTATCGATGTCGGTCAGTTTCCTGTGGCGACGACGTTCATGGGCAAAGGCGCCATCGATGAAACCGCGGCCTTGTCGCTGGGCGTTGCGGCGAACATTACCGGGGAGAAGGGCCCCGCTGCTGCCCATCGGTCGCTGTTCGCCAACGCGGACGTCGTTTTGCTCATCGGCACGCGGACCAACGAAAACGGCACCGATGGCTGGACGCTCACCGCTCCCGATGCGACCTACATTCATATCGATATCGCGGGGGACGAAGTCGGCAGAACTCATGAAGCGGTAAGGCTCGTCGGCGATGCGCGTTCGGCGATGGAAGACCTCGCGGGCGCCCTCGAACGGTGTGATCTCGGGCTCCGCAAAAGCCTGGCGCCCGCGCTAAAGAGCGCAATAGCTTCAGCACGGGCTGAGCGTCTGGAAGCGGTTCGCGCAGAGTGTGAGTCGGAGATTACGCCAATTCTGCCCCAGCGGCTCATGGCCGATCTTGATCGGCTTATTGCGCCCGAGGACATCGTCGTGGCGGACGCCAGCTATTCGTCGGTGTGGGTCACCGGTTATCTGACATCCCGGAAAGCCGGTCAGCGCTTCCTTACGCCGCGGGGTCTTGCTGGCCTGGGCTGGGGTCTCCCTTACGCAATCGGTGCCAAGCTCGCGCGGCCGGATGCCCATGTCTTTGCGCTGGTGGGCGATGGAGGTTTTGCGCACGTTTGGGCCGAGCTGGAAATGGCCGTGCGCGAAGATATACCCCTCACGCTGATCGTTCTTAACAATTCTCAGCTTGCCATGCAGAGGCACGGCGAAAATATGGGTTTCGGCAGCACCACCACCGGCATCGAATTCATTTCGGTGGACCACGCAGCTATCGCGCGTTCAGTCGGTGCGGTCGGTATCCGGATCGAGGATGCCGATGCCTTTGCGCCTGCGCTCGCCGAGGCCATGGCATCCGGAGGTGTTACTCTGCTGGATGTGATTTCGAGCGCGGATGCAATCGGGCCACTCAGGATATTTGACGGTCAGGCAGATCGCCTGGCGATTCCGCCCAAAGCGAATCCTGATCGGGAAATGCACAGGGCCTGAGCTCATGGCTGTCGTTTCAGCAAGCCCCTCCTTCGGCCCGAGGGCCTCCTGGCCATCAGGGCTTTTCATTGAAGGTGACTGGCGGCCCAGTGCCGAGGGCGGCAAGTTTCCGGTCGAATGCCCGTCCACAGGTGAGCGTATTGGTGAAGTTGCAGACGGTAGTGTCGAGGATGCCCTTGCGGCTCTCGACGCTGCGACGAAAGCGCAGCCTGCTTGGGCGCGGGTAACGCCTCGGGAACGGGCCGAGCTCTTGCGGAAGGCTTTTGAGGGGCTGATCGCAAACAGCGGTGAATTCGCGTCCGTCATTGGCATGGAGACCGGAAAGCCACTTGGCGAAGCCCACGGAGAGGTCATTTACGCGGCTGAGTACCTGCGTTGGTTCTCGGAGGAGGCAGTCAGGATCCACGGGCGCGTCCAAACGGCGCCCGAAGGTCGGCTGCGTCAGGTTGTCAGCCGAAAGCCGATCGGGCCGTGCGTGTTGGTCACCCCTTGGAACTTTCCGCTGGCGATGCTGACACGGAAGGTTGGCCCGGCTGTGGCGGCGGGATGTACAATGCTGGTCAAGCCTTCGGAACTCACGCCTTTTACCGCTGCATGCTTCGCAGAGCTGATGGCAAGAGTGGGGCTTCCTCCCGGTGTGTTGAATGTCATTCCGACAACGCGGGCCGAGAGCGTGATCGATGCGATTCTGGCGGATCCGCGTCTCAGGAAACTTTCCTTCACTGGCTCGACGCGCATCGGTCGGCAATTGCTCAGGCGTACCGCGGAGAATATCCAGAGATGCTCACTCGAGCTTGGGGGGAATGCGCCGTTCCTCGTGTTTAAAGATGCGGATATGGAGGCTGCCGTTGAAGGGGCGGTGCAAGCGAAGCTTCGTAATGCCGGACAAGCCTGTATAGCGGCAAACCGGTTTCTCGTGCACGAAGCGGTAGCGGAGATGTTCGTTGATCGACTGGGTCGCCGTTTTTCAGAGATTGGACGCACGCTGCCCAAAGGTGGAAAACTTGGCCCCCTCATCAGCGCAACTGCGCGCGCCAATGTTCATGCGATGGTCGTCGATGCCGTGACCCGAGGTTCGGATCTGGTTGTTGGCGGTTTCATTCCTGAAGGGGCAGGGCATTATTATCCGCCCACTCTTCTCAGCAATGTTGCGCCAGGCTCCCGCGTGCTCAATGAGGAGATTTTTGGTCCTGTCGCGCCCGTGCAGTGCTTTTCCGGGGATGAGGAAGCCCTACGTCTGGCGAATGCGACGCCGTACGGTTTGGCTGCCTATGCATACACATCAAACTTAGACCGGGCGCTGTGGTTGCAGGAAGAGCTCGATGTCGGGATGCTCGGCGTCAACAGCGGCATGATTTCCGATCCGGCCGCACCCTTTGGTGGCGTCAAGCACTCTGGCCTCGGCCGAGAAGGCGGTGTCGAGGGAATCGATGAATATCTGTCCATCCACTATGCCGCAATGGGTCATACGATGCGGTCGGGGGATTAGCGGGATGGAGTTTGGGTGAGTATGGTCGTTTGAGCAATGGAGATGCAAAATGCCGCTGAATGATGAAACACGCGAACGCCTGGAGGGCTGGAAGCGCGCGGCCATGGCACTTGCACCGCTATTGCTCGGAGAGCCCCTCACCGATACGCCCGACGAATTGCGGATCCGTTACAATCGGGAATTGGCACGGAACACCCCGCCCCCCGGCGTTACCGTGTCGACGGTTGATATGGATGGGATACCCGCAGCACTCGTGAGACCCGATACAACTTACGGTGATCGGACATTGCTCTATATTCATGGGGGAGGCTATTTCAGCGGAGGATCGGCCGGCTATTACGGCATTGCAGGCCATTTCGCAAAAAAACTTGGGGCGAGCGTCTATATTCCCGATTATCGGCTTGCCCCGGAGCACCCCTTTCCGGCTGCCCTCGAGGATGTCGTGAAGGCGTACGCTTGGCTCAAGTGCAAAGCGACGCACGCAGAGAGGATCGCTTTTGTCGGCGACTCCGCAGGGGGCGCTATGGTGGTTTCCGCGATGGTTCGGGCGAGAAACGCGGGGATCGGTCTGCCTGCAGGCGGAGTCGCAATATCTCCTTGGGCGAATCTGGAAATGACGGGATCGAGTTATACGACACGTGACGGCATTGATCCGCTGTGCACGCGCGATATCCTGATGATCATGGCGCGCGCCGCGCTGGGCACAACCCGCCCAAACGATCCCGAAGCATCGCCGGTCTTCGCAGATGTGCGCGGCTTGCCACCAATTCTGGTGCAGATTGGCGAGAGTGAAGTCATGCTCAGCGATGCGATCCGCCTGGCAACGCATCTGGGTGATGCCCGGGTACGTACATCGCTCGAGATCTGGCCGGACATGTTTCATGTGTGGCCTATATTTGCCGGTGTTTTGCCCGAAGCCGATCAGGCGATCGAGAGTGCCAGCGACTTTCTGAACCGCATGATGCTCTGATCCATTTCACACCGTTGAGGCTGTGCAGAGACGTGTACGCGCACGGCTCCGTGTTCACTATTTGAATTTCAATGTCGGCGAGGTCGATTGGCGATTTCTGTTCGCCACAGTGTTTCCCTTTCTTTCGTGTCGATAATAACACAATAAAATCAGTGTATTATAACGATTCGTGTTTTGCTTGGGGTGCCGTGAGGTGCCTCGTTCGAACACCCAAATCGTTTCGTTATTTACAAACAATGCAAATATAGAAATAGTATTTGCATTAGTCTGCAATCGCCTGACAGCGCAGCGGTCCGGTGACGGCGCGGCTTAATACAAAAAATCCAAAAAAGGGGAGACAAAGAGTGTTCAAACAACATCACGACGGCGTAGGCCGCTTCGCGCTCGCAGTAGCGCTTTGCATGGTATCGGCACATGCTCTAGCGCAAGAAGGCGGCGCCGTAGATCAAGGTGCGGCAAGCGACGATCAGATCGGCGAAATTATCGTTACAGCTCAAAAGCGCGGAGAGAACGTCCAGAGAGTGCCTATCGCGATTACAGCGCTCAGCGGCGATGTGTTGGCTCAGGATGGTGTTGTGACGACGCTGGATCTCACACAGGCAGTTCCCGGTCTTCAGATCAACAATCTGTTCCAATCATCAAATCCGACCATCTTCCTGCGCGGCGTTGGCGTGAATGATTTCAATCCTGCATCCTCGGGCGCAGTCGGCGTGACCGTCGATGATGTGTTTCTGAATTCCGGTGTCGGTCAGCTGTTCGCGGTATTCGATATCGATCGCGTGGAGGTTCTGAAGGGACCGCAGGGGACACTCTATGGCCGCAACACGACGGGTGGCGTTATCAATTATGCGACCCGTCGACCTACGTTCACACCGGAGTTCACGGCGTCTGTGACTGGTGGGCGTTTCAATCAGTTTTTCTTTGATGCGGCGGGTGGTGGCCCGATCATTGATGATAAGCTTGCGGCCCGGTTCTCGGTCACGGCAAAGCATCGCGATGGTTGGGCGGTGAATCTGCAGGACGGCCGTGACATCAATGATGTCGAAACATATGCGGGCCGCCTGCAACTCCTTATCACACCCAGTAGCGACATCGAGATCCATAACAAGGTCGAGGGCGGTGTGACGAAGACGTCGGCGCTCGGCCATCAATCGCTTGGGACTTTCCATCCCGGCGAAGGCCGGCCCTGTACGGGTGATGAAATCATTCGACGCACGCTCTGTGTGAATCCAATCACGGGCTACATGGCCAATGCAGACATCGATCAGTTCAATACAAATGTACGAAACAACAGTGAAAAGCTGACGAACTTCGCCGACCGGCTGCTCGTCAACATTGATGCTGGCAGTGTCAGCGTCACATCTGTGACGGCGTTCGTCTATAACAAGCGCGAATTGAATCAGGATGTCGACTATTCTCCGTTCGCGATCGCAGAGCTGCCGCTTTGGACCGAGAAGTCTGAGCAGTTGAGCCAAGAGCTTCGGATCGCGTCCAATGGCAACGGGCCGCTTAAGTGGATACTCGGCGCCTACTACCTGCAGGAACGTCTATCAAGCCTGGTGAACTTTTCGCTGTTGCGAGAGTTCAATCCTGATCCGACGCAACCTTATTTCGACCCTGCGTCCTCCATCATGACCGTTGAGCGTGATTTCACGCAGCGCACCACGAGCAAAGCGGTGTTCGCTCAAGTCGATTACGAGCTGGCAGATCAGCTGATACTGACCGCCGGTCTGCGCTACACGGACGACCGCAAGAAGCTCAGCTTTATCACCTACGGCGGACCTGTTAATCCCGATAACCGCTCCCAGGATCGTCTTCAGGATCGGTTGATCGGCTTTATCGACTCGAACCCGAACAACGCTGCGATCGATCTGCCTTCGCGGACCGTATCGACGCTGAAGAAGCCGACGTGGCGTTTGGCGCTCGCTTATCAGGCATCGCCGACAGTCAATGCTTATGGCAGCTATTCACGCGGCGTCCGCTCGGGAGGATACAACACGGGAGCCTTGTTCAGCGGAATCGAATTCAATGAAGTAGATTCGGAGTCGATTGATGCGTTCGAGGCCGGGCTGAAGACGGACCTTCTGGATCGCCGTCTTCGTCTTAATCTGGCAGCATATTATTATGATTATCGGAACCTGCAGGTGTTCAGCCTGGAGCCTGATCCCAATGGTGCCGCGCCTATTCAGCGCCTTCAAAATGCAGATGCTGAGATCTATGGCGCCGAGATCGATTTACAGGCGCGACCGGTTGCAGGCCTGGATCTCAGTCTCGGAGCGGCTTATGTCCACGCGACGTATGCCGACTTCGTCGATCCTATTCGCGGTGATTTCAAGGGCAATAGGCTCGACAAGGCGCCCCGCCTGCAGATGACCGGCCGTGCAACCTATGGTTTCGATCTCAACGAGAATTGGTCTGTACGCGTTGGCGGTGATTTTTCTTATCAGTCAAAGGTCTATTTCAGCGCGGTCAATGCCGAACCCATGGCGGCGGAAGGGCACGGGGAGTTCAACCTGAATGCCGGCGTCGAGCATAGCTCCGGTGTTGACCTGTCAATCTTCGTGCGCAACGTGGGCAACAAGCGGTATCGTATGGATATGAACGATCTTTCGAGCTTGGGCTTTTACTTTCCCGTCTATAATGAGCCTCGGACTTGCGGCATGACAATTCGTTACAAAATGTAGTCGAATGAAGCTCCGGGACGTGCTGCTTCCTATCAATGATGCGATCAACTCGATCTGTGCAGATTGCGCGGGTCGAGTTGATGGGCTTGGGCTTGAGACTCAATCACAGCCCGAAGGCAACGGCGGCAGCGATGCTTACGTCTGAGAGGGAGTTCCGCGCGAGCTTGTCGTAGTGGGTTGGCGGCGCTGCAGAAATCCTTGAGGCGGCGGAACATGGCCTCGACCCTCTCGCGCTACGTGATGCAGTCATAGCGGGATATCTTTGCTCATCATGGCGGAGTGATCTGCCCCCCCT
>TARA_R110000782_G_scaffold57258_18_pt1 | contig 66041 bp, 51 predicted proteins | sample TARA_R110000782 | Tara Oceans TARA_R110000782 (sample SAMEA4397859) | marine metagenome | biome: Polar Biome; feature: [SRF] surface water layer (ENVO:00010504); material: water (ENVO:00002006), including particulate matter (ENVO:01000060) such as... | depth 5 m | reverse complement strand
GGGGGGGGGGGCACTATTCGGGACGCCGGTAGGTCAGTCGCACGCGGTTGCCGCTCTTGTTGAAGCGGACCTCGGTCATGTAGGCCCGCATGAGCATGACGCCGCGGCCGGAGGGCTTGGAGAGGTTCTCCTCGACGGTGGGGTCGGGGAGTTTGTCGGGGTCGAAGCCGGGGCCCTGGTCCTCGACGGCCACGTCGACCGCGCGGGGGCTGACGCGGTGCTCGACGCGGACGGTGCGGTCGTTTCTTCCCCCGTGCCCGTGCTCGAACGCGTTGGTGATCGCTTCCTCGATGGCCAGGCGGATGGCGAAGAGGGCACCGTCCTCGAAACCCTGGGTTCGGGCGGCGGCGAGGATGTCCTCGATCAGCGCATCGATCGCCCCGCGCTCTCGCGTCAGATCGACTCGGGTGGAGCCCGGGATGGCGGTGTCTTGGCCGATCATGCGTTCCGTGGGTCGGTCGGCGTTGCGTCCCGGGCCGGCGTGAACGCGGGCCCGAACGGGTGGCTGCGCGGTGCCGCTCAGTCGAAGCTCTCGACGGCTTCCTCGGTGGTGTCGTGGATCTGGAAGAGCTTGTTGAGCCGGGTGATCACGAAGACCTCGTAGATCTGCGGATCGATGTTGGCCAGGCGGAGCTGGCCGGCGCGGTCGCGCACGCGGTGGTTGATGGTGATCAGCGCGCCCAGCGCGGCCGAGGAGAGGTGGTCGACGTTGGCGAAGCTGATGAGCAGCTTGGGGGCGTCGGTCCGGTCGATCAGCGAGGAGATCTCCTCGCTGATGGCCTGGATGTTCGCCTCGTCGAGGATGTTGCGATCGACGAACTCGACCGTGGTGATGCCGTCTCGGTCCGAGACTCGCAGCCTCGACTCAGCCTGTGCCATGGGGTCGTCTCCGTGAAGCACGCCGCGTCGGGCGGCGGGGTCCTGACTATAGAACGGTGAAGGCGTCGGGGAGGTTTCCCGGCCCGGCGAACGCGCGGGCTGGCGCGGGAGCGCGTGGGGGGCACGAAAAAGGGCACCCGGCGAGGGGTGCCCTTGGAGGGTCGGTTGCGGGCGGGCTTTAGCCGCCGAGGAGCTGATCGGCCAGGCCGGGGAAGTTCTGCTCTTCCTCTTCGCTCTGGATCAGGATCGTCGGGCGGAGCAGGACGAGGAGGGTCTGCTCTTCCTTGACGTCGATGCGGTTGGAGAAGAAGCGGGAGAGGATCGGGATCTTGGAGAGGACGGGCACGCCGGACTCGACCTGGAGTTCCTCGACCAGTCGCTGGCCGCCGAGCAGGACGGTGCCCTGGTCGGGGACGGTGACGGTGGTGTTGATCTGGGTGGCCGTGACGACGGGCACCTGGATGTTGCCGGTGGCCAGGGCGCCGTTGCCGCCCAGGCCGCCGCCGCCGGCGGCCGCGGTGATGGTGATGTCCGAGGCGAACTCGACCTGAGAGATCGAGGTGCGGACGGTCAGGGTGACGTAGCGGCGGTCGGCCGAGACCACGCCCTCGAGGTCGAGCACCACGCCGGTGTTGAGCGGGGTGATGACGGGGTCGAAGGCGACGGCCGAGTCGGAGGTGACCGGCTGGAGGTCGGAGACGAAGGTCTGGGTGGTGGCGACGGTGATGAAGGCCCGCTGGCCGTTGGTGAAGGTCAGGCGCGGGGCGGTGAGGATCACCGAGCGGCTGTCGGCCTGTGTGGCCTCGACGAGGAAGTCGACCTGGATGTCGTCGAGGAAGCGGCCGGTGACGCCGAGGGCGGGGTTGAGGCCCAGGATGGTCGATGCGAAGCTGCTGGCTCCGGCGAGGCCCTCGGTGATGCCGAAGGAGTTCTGGCGGGCGCCGATGATGGACCACTCGTCGGAGCCGAAGAGGCCGCCGCCGTTGTTGCCCGGGCCGAGCACGGGCTGGGTGATGGTCTGGAGTGTGTCGCCGATGCCGTCGCCGTCGGTGTCGACCAGGAACTGGCCGCCGCCGGAGACGTTGTTGACGAGCTGGCCGGTTACGGGGTCGAAGTAGTCGGAGGGGAGCAGCGACGGGTCGATCTGGTTGGCGATGCGGTACTCGGCGCTGTTGGCGTTGAAGTAGACGTCGAGGTCGAAGCCGATCTGCTCGAAGAAGTCCTGGGCGACGGTCAGGAACCGGGCCTCGACGTTGATCTGCAGGGCGCGGACGGCGCGGAGCTTGCCGAGCAGGCCGATGATCGCCCGGTGGTTGCGGGGCGTGGTGGTGATGACGAAGTTGCCGTTGAGCTGGCTGATGGAGCTGGTGTCGCCGCCGAGGTCGACCCAGCCGTTGGGATCGACGTTGGTCTGGAGGAGGTTGATGATCTCGTTGACGCGGTCCTCGAAGTCGACGTCGTCCTGCTGCTGGCCCTGGGTCTGGAACGGGCTGTTGCCGCCGCCGCCGCCCTGGGAGGACTGCAGGGCGCTGGAGAGGTCGAACTCGGGTGCTTCGTCGAAGCGGGGCACGACGAAGAGCAGGTCGCGGATGTCGTAGATCTCGAGGACGGTGTTGCGGCGGAGGACCTCGTCGGAGGCGATCGTGATGATGCCGTCCTGCACGGCCCACCCGGCGGGGAGGGCGCGGTCCGAAACGCGGGCGACGACGCGGTCGAGCACGGTCTCGAGGCTGGCCTCACGCAGGCGGAGGGTGATGGGCGTGTCGGGGTCGACGCCGATGTCGGCCATCGAGTCCCAGTCCACGTCGATGTCGACGCGGGCGGTCGAGGAGATGAACTCGACGACGTCCTCGAAGGCGTTGTCTGTCAGGTTGATGGGCAGGCTGGTCTCGCGGAGGGTCGCCAGCACGGCGCGGTCCATCTCGGACTCGGCGAACTCGAGCGGCTCGCCGCGGCGGAAGCTGATCGCTGGCCAGTCGGAGGGATAGGCCATGATCTTGCCCGGGGCGATCATCGCCTCCTGGTTCTCGACGTACTCGTTGGCGTAGGACAGGGCCTTGTCGCGCTGCAGGTTGAGGAACCGGCGGTAGATGATCGTGTCCTGGATCATGTCCTTGAGCAGCAGGCCCGAGGGGTTGTTGGGATCGAGGAACAGGATCGACTCGACGACCTCCAGGGCCTCGTCGTACTTGAGTTCCTGCTGGAGGGCGCGGACACGCTCGATGGCGGCGAGGATGCGTTCGTCCCGCTCGGCGGCGCGCTGGGACTGGATGTCCTGCTGCTGGCGGGCGAGTTCGGCGTCCCGCTCGCGCTGCTCGCGGATGCGGATCTGCTCTTCGGTGGTGGCGATCTCGCCGAGGAGGTTGTCGACCTCGGCCTGCTTGGCGTCGAACTCGGACTCGGGCATCAGGTCCCGGCTCTGGTTGACGGTCAGCTTGGCCTGGGCGGCCAGGTTGCGGGCCATGCGGGTGCCGCCCTGGCTCAGGCTGGTGCGGGCCTGCTCCATCTGGTTGTTGTACGTGGCGACGGCGCGCTCGCGGGCGAGGCTGCGGTCGCCGACGAAGTCCTGCAGCGAGCCGTCGGGGCTGCCCTGGGCACGGGTGGCGACCTGCAGCTCGGAGCGGCGCTCGCGTGCGGTGGCGGTCTGCTCGGGGGTCAGGTAGGCGGAGAACTCGGTCAGCACGCGGTCGTACTTCTGAAGGGCGGTGCCGAGTTGGCGCTCGTCGTAGGCCCGGGCGGCCTCGCCCATGAGGGTCTGGGCCTCGAAGCGGCGGGCGGCCTCGATCAGGTCGATGTCGGCGGGCTGGTTGACCTGGGCCGGGTCGATGACCTCGATCTCGATCGGCTGGGCCGCGGGCTCGTTGGCGGGCTGATTGGCCGGCTGATCCTGGGGCTGGTCGCCGAGGTACGAACCGGACGAGCGGGCGCCGTCCTGGGTCGATCCGGTGAGCCACTCGGCGGATCCGCTCTCGGGGGCGAGCAGGCCGAAGGAGGCGGTCTGGAACGCGGTGCCGCGGGCCAGTTCCATCTCCACGATGCGAGAGCGGGACGAGGCGAGTGCGGTCTGCTGGGCGTCGTCGAGACGCACGCCGGAGCGGTTGACCCGCTCGAGCAGTTCCTTGGCCCGGGCGTACTCGCCCTTGGCGAACGCCTCGTCGGCCAGACGCAGGGCCTCGGGGACCTGGGGCGCGATCTCGTCGCGACGCAGGGAGGCGAGTTCGAGCAGGGCCTTGGCGGTTTCGACCTGGGCGGCGTCGGCCGAGCCGGAACGGACGATCGCGGAGGCCTGGCGTTCGGCCTCGATGAGGTCGTCCTGGCTCAGGGCCAGCTCCGCACGCTGCAGGCTCATGTCGTAGCGGTTGGCGGCACCGATCTGGCGGTCCACGCCCGCGCGGAGAGTCCAGAGCCGGTTGCCGGCCTCGTCGCCCAGGGCGGCGGCGGCGGGGGAGTTCTGGAGGGCGTCGAGCATCGCCTTGGCCCGCATCAGCTTGCCCTCGGCGATGAGGGTGGCGGCGTGGTCGAGCACCCGGTCGGGGCGGATCGACCGCTCGAAGGCGGCGTCGTCGGGGGTGCCCGCCAGCACGGGGGCGGCCCACACGGAGCAGGCCGTGGCGCACGCGGCGAGGAGGAGCGAGCAAACAGAACGGTTGGTCGTGCGGGACATCCGGTGCACTCCAGATCGTGGGGAAAGTGGGTGTGGCGTCAGGAGCATTGGCTCGAGTCGCGGAGCTGGCTTCGAGATCTCCGAAACGGGTGATCCTGGTGGATCGATGCGGGCGTCCGCCGGTTCCCCGGGTGTTCGGGGCGGCCGGCGGAGGGACGGACGATATCGGGGAACGCCCGGAATCGCAAATCCCTCCGGCGAGGACTTTCGGTCCCCGGCACGCGTTCGGGCAGAAAGCGGGGCCTGCCCGGCTGCACGCGTGGCTCCCCGCCGATTCGACGGCGCGGGGCGAGAGGTTCCCGGCTTTGCCCCAGCGGCGCGATTTTCCGGCGGAACGTCGGAGCTCACGCCGGCTCCAGCCAGCGGGCGCTGAGCACGGACTCGGCGTTCAATCGCTTGCGTGGCAAGCGGTTGCGCGAATGGGCGGCAGTCATGGCTTCGGCGAGCATCTCGTGTGTGAGCCGATCGGCGGCCACCACGACGGTATCGGCCCACTCGCCGGGATCGCCCAGCAGTTCGGCCCCTGACTCCATCGCCTGGTCCTCGGCTCGCTGCAGGCAGTCGGCGATGCAGAGGATCTCCGCGTAGCGTTCTTCGGGGGATTTTTCGCTCGAGCAGCGCACCAGGCAGCGCCACGGGGTGAAACCGAGGTCCTCGCCGTCGTCGTCGACGTTCGATTCGGGGTCGATGTTCAGCAGCAAGCGCCACCGCTCGCGGAGTTCCTCGACCGCTTCTTCGGCCGTGAGCAGGTCGGGGCGGTCCTTGGGGGCCAGGAGAACGCCCCGGTGTTCGTGGGCGGCGGCGTCGGCGCCGGCGGGCTCGTCGGTGGGCTCGAGGTCGAAGGCCTTGAGGATCCCCTCAACCTGGGGGCGCAGGTCGGGCTCGGCCCGGACGGTCAGGATCTTGTGCTCGTCGATGAACAGATAGAGGAACGGCTCGTCGGAGACGACCCCGAAGCCGACCATGCCGTCCTCGAAGAAGAAGTCGCGGAACCGGCGGATGGCGTCGGTCACGCGTTCCTTGCCGACCGGCTCGTAGGCCATGTATGGGTCGACCTCCCGGTAAGCGTCGTGGCCGATGAAATCGAGGATGGGGAACACGCGCCCGGGCATCAGGGCGAAGAGCTGGTCCCAGACGGCTCCGAGCCGGCTGACGGGCACGACGATGTCGTAGACGTATCGGTCGGGCCAGGACTCCCAGTCGGCCTCGTCCTCGTCCGCATCGGCCGGCTCGAACTCGGTGGTGTACCCGGGGCGGGGTGTCATGGGCTCGACGGGGTAGACGCCCAGCGGGAACGAGAAGCCGTTGACGATGTGACGCTGGATGTTCTGGTCTGCGAGGCAGCGGGCCATCGGATCTCGCGGGGGTGCCGTGTCGACTGGGCGGGGCGGGGCGGCCCGTCGCCGCCCCGGGTTCCCCGGGCGGCAGAGCGTATCCGAGTGGCGTCGCCCCTGTCTCGCATACGCTGTGGCCATGGTCCAACCCCAGCAAGAGCGTCGGCAAGGTTCCGAGGAGGTCCCCGGGGGGATGATCGCCCTTTCGGTGGGCAATACCCGCACCCGGATCGGGCTCTGCCGCGGCGAGGAGTTGCACGGATCCTCGGTGCACGGTTCGTCCGACACGGGCGCGATCGCCGCGGCGGCGGTGGCCCTCGGCGAGCGGTCCGAGGGCGACCACAACCCGCTGGTCGTGATGTCCAGCGTGCACCGGGCCGCGGCCGACGCGATCGAGAAGGCGGTCGTGGCCGAGGGGCTCGAGGTCCGGCGGTTCGGGCGTGACATGGTCGTGCCGATCACGCACGCGCTCGACGACGACGGGGCACGCACGGTGGGGCAGGACCGGCTGCTGTGCGCCATCGGCGCGTTCTCGCTCACCGGTCAGGCGAGCGTGGTGGTGGATCTGGGCACCGCGATGACGGTCGATTTCGTCGACGGGGCGGGCGTGTTCCACGGCGGGGCGATCGCGCCCGGGCTGGGCATGATGCTGCGTTCGTTGCACGAGTACACCGACGCGCTTCCCAAGATCGATTACAAGGTGCCCGAGGAGGGCGCGCACTTCGGCAAGAACACGCCCGACGCCATGCGCCTCGGCGTGACCGCGATGGTCAACGGCGCGGTGCGGTGGCTCGCAGAACGCTACGCCCTGCACTACGAGGCGTACCCGCGGATCATCGCGACCGGTGGAGACATCGGAGTGCTCGAGGCGGACGGCCTCGTGGAGACGTTCGTGCCGGACCTGCAGCTCATCGGCATCCGTCGGGCGTGCGAGCTGATCCTGGCGGCCGAATCCGACCACGGGACATGAACGCCCGCTTCTCGATCGAGACCGCTCCGGGGTCGGTGGGGGCCGTCTCGGTCGTGCGCGTCCACGCGGGAGACGCGGACGCGTTCTTCGCGGCCGCGGGGGTGCGGCCGGTGGAAACCGGCGCGGCGGTCGTGCGTGGCGTGTTCGGGATCGACCACGCGCTGGTGGCCAGGCCGGACGCCCGGACGGTGCTGATCATGCCGCACGGCGGGGCGGCGATTACCAGCGCGATTACCGATCGGCTTCTCGCCCTCGGCGTGGCCAGGGCCATTGAAGGCGGACCGGCGGTGGAGCGGTACTGCGAGTCGGTCGATGCGGTGGAAGCAGCGATGCTCTCGGTGCTGGCCCGCGCGTCCAGCCCGCTCGCGACCGATCTGCTCCTCGACCAGCCGCGTCGCTGGCGCGGTGACCGGGACGGGGGTCTCGCGGACGGGGCCGTCCTGGGACGGCTGGTCGTCCCGCCCGTCGTCGCGGCCGCCGGGCGGGCGAACATCGGCAAGTCGTCCCTGCTCAACGCCGTCGCCGGCGACCGCGTCGCCCTCGCGTTCGATCGGCCGGGCACGACACGGGACGCGGTGGGGGCGCTGGTGGACCTGAACGGGCTGGTCGTCCGCTGGGTGGACACCGCGGGACTTGGGGCTGATGGACGGGATCCGGTGACGGCCGGGGCTGTCGAGTCCGCCCGCCGGGCCGTCGCGTCGGCGGATCTAGTGCTGTGGTGCGTTGACGCCTGTGACGGGGTGATGCCGGAGGGAGGCGATCCGGTCCGGCCGGGGATGATCGTGGCCACCCGGTGCGATCGCGCGGATCCCCAGTTCGAGGCCGACGTTCGGACGAGCGCGGCCGCCGGGACCGGGCTGGCCGAACTGGCCCGGGCGGTCCGGGCGGCGCTGGTGCCGGACGCTGCCCTCGCGGACCCCCGCCCCTGGCGATTCTGGGATGAGGGCGAGGGGCCGGCGGGCGCGTGAGAAAGCCCCGGCCTTGCGGCCGGGGCTTCGGTCGGTCGGGTCAGTGAGCCGTCCGAATGAAACGCGGGTGGATCAGCGGCGACGACGCGCGACGGTCAGGCCTGCGAGACCGAGCAGCGCGACCGCGCCCGGCGCGGGGACCACCGCACGGAACTCGGTCATCGCGAAATCGAGCGAGGCGGTCGAGCCGCGGACATTGAGGATCAGTTCGATCTCGTCCACGTCGGTGGCGTCGAAGCTGCTGAAACTGAAATCGCCGAGCAGGAGCGTCTCGGTCCGCATGCCGCCGGCGAGGAAGCTGCCGGAGATCGAGGCCGAGCCGCCCGAGCCGTCGAAGAGACGCATGATGTAGGTGAAGTCCTGGTCGACGGCGGCGAAGTCGAACTCGAACGCAGTGACGCCCGCGGCGACGGCGTCGAAGTTCAGGCCGGCGATGCCGCCGTTCCAGTTGATGGCGGCTTCCTGCTCGACGCCGATGCCGGCGTTGAAGAACAGGGCACCGTTGAAGCCGCCGCCGCTGAACGCAGTGTCGACCTCGAAGTTGGCGGCCTGACCGAAGGGGTTGCCGAGGATTGTGGTCGAGAGCTGGCGGGGGCCGCCCGCTTCGTCGTTGGGGTCCGAGTCAAAGTCGTCGAGCACCAGGGTGGGTGCGCCGGCGAGGGCGGGGGCCGCGAGGCCGGCGAGGCCCAAGAGCATCAAAGATTTCCGCATGAACTGGGTCCTCTCTCCTACGGTTGCAATGCACCCCGTCGGCGGGATCGCCGCGGGTTTCTCCGTCCGGGGTGCAAGAGGCCACATGGTGGGGGGTCTTGCCAGCAGGTTCGCCGGATTTTCTGGACTTATCGGCCGATTTGGGGCGGCGACGGGCGCGATACGCACGCGGAAACGGCGATCGGCGGACGGGTCGTCCGGTCGGTGCAGCGGGTCGGGTTGGGTGCTGTACAGAAACCTGCTGGACTGGATCCGCCGGGATCTCAAGCGCATCCGCGAGGCTCAGATCGCCGGGGCGGGGGCCGCCTGACCGTCAGCACGCATTGAAGAGCGCCCGTCCCGCGGAGCGTTCTTCGAGATCGAGCAGGAATCGCTTGCGGTCGAGTCCGCCGGCGTAGCCGTGGAGCGTGCCGTCGGCGGCGATGACGCGGTGGCAGGGGACCACAATGGCGACGCGGTTCTGGCCGTTGGCCAGGCCGACTGCCCGCGAGCCGCCGGGGTTGCCCAGGTCGGCGGCCAGACGGCCGTACGAGGTCGTCTCGCCGAAGGGGATGCGGATCAGCGCGTCCCAGACGCGGCGCTGCCATTCGGTGCCCGGGGTGTCGAGCGGGATGGAGAAGCGGGTCAGGTCCCCGGCGAAATAGGCGTCCAGTTCCGATGCGAGGCGGTCCAGCAGCGGATGGTCGGCGTCGTGGAACGGCTCGCCGAGAAGGCGTTCCAGGTCGGACTGCTCGCGGGCAACGCGTTCGGGCGAGCCGAACTCGAGCAGGCACACGCCGCGTTCGGTGGCGCCTGCGGTCATGGGGCACAACGGCGTGTTGATGATGCGGCGGGCGGGCATGCGTACAGGGTACCGGATCTTGGGGTCAGAGGGCCACGCGGACGCGCTCGCCCGTCGCGCCGTTCTGGCCAATGGGCGTGACGAACACGCTCGAACCGGCCGGCGGGGCGGTCAGCGGTGTCAGCGTGGTGCGGATCGGGCCTGCGGCGTCGGGGCTGGCGGCGGGGAGGACCCAGCCACGCCAGGTGTCGCCGGGCTCGAGCTGTACGACGTACCGGCGGGTGCCCGGGCCCACGGGGGACGCGGCGAGTTCGACCCGCAGGTCGATGCCATCCCGGGCGATCGCCACGCTCGGCGCCGCGGGGGAAGGGGCGCCCAGCCATGGGCTCTCGGGCACCAGGGCCGGGCCTGCGAGCGGGCCGGATCGGAGTTGGTCGGTGATGCCGCGGCGGTTGTCGGCCATGCCGACCATGCTGAACAGGGCGAAGCCGGTCGCCTTGGTGCTGCGTTGAACCAGGCGGATCTGGTCGACGATCTCTTCGGTCTTCCAGCCCGCCCCGGGTCCGTCGGCCTCGGGCTGGATGCGGGTCAGGTAGATGCCGGGCCACAGGTGTCGGGCCGCGGTGTTCTGCGAGAGCCACCATTCCATGAGCGGCTCGAAGGGTTGGCCGGGCGAGGCGATGGGCCAGTAGAGCTGGGGGAGCAGCGCGTCGACCCAGCCTTCCTGGAGCCACCGGCGGCTGTCGGCGTAGAGCCCGGCGTAGGCGTCGAAGCCCTTGACGCCCGGTGGGTGCTCGGGCCGCCAGATGCCGAACGGGCTGACGGTGAAGATCGCGCCGGGGCGGCGTCGCCGGACGAGGGCGCCGAAGTCGCGGATGCACCGGTTGATGTTCTCACGCCGCCAGTCTTCTTGCGACAGCGTGCCCCCGTTGCGCCGGTAGGTCTCGTAGATGGCCGCGTCCGGGAAAGGGGCGCCGGGTTTGGGGTAGGGGTAGAAATAGTCGTCCATGTGAACGCCGTCGATGTCGTAGCGGGTCAGCAGGTCGTCGATGACACGGGCGGTGATCTCGCGGGCCTGGGCGGCGCCGGGGTCGAGCCAGAGGTACTCGTTGTAGCTGCGGACGAGTTTGGGGAACATCCGCGTCACGTGCGACGCGTCGTCGGGGCCGATGCTCTTGGGGTGGCGGGCGCGGAACGGGTTGACCCAGGCGTGCAGGTCGATGCCGCGGGCGTGGGCGCCGTCGATCCAATACTGCAGCGGGTCGTACTCGGGGCTGGGAGGGGTGGCCTGGCGGCCGGTCAGGAACGCGCTCCACGGCTCGATACTCGAGCGGTACACCGCGTCGGCGGTGGGACGGACCTGCAGGAAGATGGCGTTGAGTTCCAGATCCCGCGCGGTGTCGAGGATGCGGTCAATCTCGGTCTTCTGGACGGACGCCGGGAGGCCGGGCTTGCTGGGCCAGTCGATGTTGTCCACGGTGGCGGCCCAGGCGCCGCGGAACTCTCGGGTCGGCCGGGGCATCGAGAACGGGGTCGGGCGGGACGCGTCGCGCCCGGGCCGGGCGGCGGCGCACGACACCAGCGACGAGGCCGAGATCGAGCCCGCGGCCATGATCTTGAACGCTTCGCGACGGTCCATCGTCCGCATGGCGTCTCCTCGGGTGTGTGAAGGGAACCGAGGGATTGTCCCGGGCCGGATGCCGCGGGGCCAGCCGGGGTCACCCGATTTTGTGTTGCCCGTTCATGTACGGGCGGAGCGGCTCGGGGATGTTGACCGACCCGTCGGCGTTCTGGTGCATTTCGAGCAGGGGGATCAGGATGCGCGGCGAGGCCGCGACGGTGTTGTTGAGCGAGTAGCAGAAGGTGGTGGGGCCCTTGCCGGTCTCGCCGCCGGGGCGGTAGCGCATGTTCAGGCGGCGGCACTGGTAGTCGTAGAGGCGGCTGGCGGAGTGGGTCTCGCCGAACGCACCGGCGGGAACGCCGTCCTTGCCGGTCTCGCCGCGCCCGGGCATCCAGCACTCGATGTCGACCATGTCGGCGTTTTTGACACCCAGGTCGCCGGTGCAGCACTGCAGCAGGCGGTAGGGCAGGTTCAGGCGCTGGAGCAGGGTTTCGACGAAGCCCAGCATGGCCCTGTGGTGCTCGCGGCTCTTCCGTTCATCGGCCACGTCGATCACGACCTGCTCGACCTTGTCGAACTGGTGGATGCGGTAGAGCCCGGCGGTGTCCTTGCCCGCGGCACCGGCCTCGCGCCGGAAGCATGTGGAGACGGTGATGTACTTGCGGGGCAGGGTGGTCTCGTCCAGGATCTCGTCCTGGTGCAGGCCCATCAGGCCGACCTCGCCGGTTCCGGTCAGGAACATGTCGTAGCCGCCGCCACGCTCGGCCTCGTTGATCTGGTAGGCCTGGTCGCGTCCGCCGGGGAAGAATCCGGTGCCGGTCATGGCCTCCTCGCGGACGAGCACCGGGACGGACATGGGCTTGAAGCCGTTCTCGTTGGTCATGAAATCCACGGCGAAGCGCAGGATCGCCTGGTGCAGCCGCATGCCGTCGCCGGTGAGGATGTAGGACCGGGAGCCGGCGATCTTCACGCCGCGCGGAAAATCGACCAGCCCGTGCATCTCGCAGAGTTCGAGGTGGCCGCGGGGCTTGAAGCCCTTGTTCTGCTCGAAGGTCTTGTCGAAGTCCCAGCCTTCGGGAGCCCACAGGCGGATCTGGACATTGTCGTCCGAGGTGGTGCCGACGGGCACGTCGTTGTCGGGCGGCAGCGGGACACGGAGCAGCAGATCGTTCAGCTCTGGCTCGAGGGCGGTGATCTGCTCCTCGAGGGCCTGGATCTCGTCCTTGAGTTTGGCCGGAGCGGCCTTGATCGACGCGACCTCGGCCTCGATGGCCGCCTTCTCGTCTCCGCTGGCGGCCTTGAGTTTGCCCATCAACTGGCCGAGCTTGGGGCCGGTCTCTTTGGAGAGCCGGTTCTGCTCGGACCGCAGGGCCTCCTGGCGGGTCATCAGGTCCCGCCGGGTGGTGTCGAGGGAGATCAGTCGGTCGATATCCACCCGGACGCCCTTCTTCCGGGCTCCGTCAATGTATCGGTCGGGATGCTCACGCAGGGCCTTCAGGTCGATCATGGGACGGCAGTGTAGGGAGGGCTCTGATAGGATCGGGGGGCGGCCACGGCCGACACGGCGGCGGGCGATGGGTGTCTTGGCGATGCTCCTTCCCCAGCACGAACGGACCTGAATCGATGCGATGCGGACCAATCCCCAACCCCTACGTCCCGCCCTCGGGAGGGCGGTGAGCCGTGGTTGCCTGGACCCTCGCGGACGGTCCGCTCGCGCCCGGGTGGCTGGTGCTGCCGCTGGCGGCGGTCGCGTTGATCGCCACCGCGGCTCACATCATCGTGCTGCGGGAGGCCCCGAAAGGGGCTATCCCGGAGTCGAGGCGCCGGGTGCGGGTCGCCACAGGCTGGGTCATCCTGGTGACGATCCCGCTGACGGCCTACGGGTTCGGGATCGCGGACCCGGGGCGTCCGGGCGTGTTCATGACGGTCTGGCTGGCCGTCATCGGGCTGATCGGGTCGATCCTGCTGCTGGCGATGCTCGACGCGGCGAACACCCTGCGTCTGCACCGGGCCGAGAGCCGCCGGCTGCGACAGGACCTGCGTTACATCCGCGAGAACCGACATGACGCCGACGCCTGACGGGCCGGGCTCGCCCACGCGGCTGCCGCGGTGGGTCACCCGGCCGTTGTCGGGGCTGTACCGCGCCGAGATCGGGCGTCGCAACCGTCGGTACGACCGGGGGGTCGGGGTGGCGGCACTGGATCGGCCGGTGGTGTCGGTGGGCAATCTGTCGGCGGGCGGGACGGGCAAGACCCCGGTGGTCCGCTGGGTGGTGGGGGTTCTCCGATCGGCCGGCCACCGGCCGGTGGTGGCGATGCGGGGGTACGGGGCGCCGCCCGGCGGCGTGTCCGACGAGGAACGCGAGCACCGCGACGCGATGCCTGGGGTGCCCGTGGTGGCCCGTCCGGATCGGACGGCCGCGTTGCGGGAACACTTTGCAAGCGGCCCGGGTGCGGCGGACGACTGCGTGGTGCTCGACGACGGCTTCCAGCACCGGCGGCTGGCACGCGATCTGGACATCGTGCTGATCGACGCGTCGAGGCCTCCCGACCGAGATCGGTTGCTGCCGGAGGGGTTCCAGCGCGAGCCGCCCGAGTCGCTCGCGCGCGCCGGCGCGGTCGTGATCACGCACGCCGAACTCGTCTCGGCGTCCGAACTCGAGCATGTGCAAGACTTCGTGAGAGCGCACGTGCGTGACGGCGTGCCGGTCGCGGCCGCCGAGCACCGCTGGTCGGGTTTGCGCGTGGTGCGATCGGGCGAGCGTGCCCAGGACGATGCGGGGGCACCTCCGACCGAACCGGTCAGATGGCTCGGCGGGCGGCGGGTGGTCGCGGTGTGCGCCATCGGTCATCCGCGCGGGTTTTTCGACGCGGTCGATCGATCCGGCGCTGTCCGGGTCGGCGAACGGGTGTTGCCCGATCACGATCCATTCAGGGAAGCGATCGTCGAACAAATGGTGTGTTTGGCCGAGAATGCGCGGGCCGAGGCGGTGGTGCTCACCGCGAAAGACTGGGCGAAGCTCGCCGATCGGCGCATCGCCTGGCCCTGCCCGGTGGTGATCCCGACGCTGGATATCGGCTTTGTTTCGGGGGAATGCGGCTTGGCCGACCGCGTGACGGCTGCCGTCGCGGATCATGATCCGCGCCGCGGAGGTTGACCCCAGCGCATGGGATGGACGCCGGTCTCCAACGACTTTGCTCGTTGAGATTCGTTCGCAGATACCCAAAAGTCCCCGGGGTTGATGGCCCGTGTTGCATCGGAGACATACAGTTCTTTTCTCTCGCACCCGTACGTGGGGGTTAAGCCACGCGGAACGAGTAGAACTCTGGAGACTATGAAATGAAGAAGACGCGCACTCTTGCCTCATTCGCCGCCGCGGGCGTGCTGATGGGCATCTCGCTGGCGGGATGCACCCAGCAGCAGACGACCGGCTCGAACGACGGGGCCTCTGAGACAAAGGAGCAGCCACAGTCCTCGAACATGTGGGGGCACTACCGGCCCAAGCTCGGCGAGGGCGAGAACGCCAGCATGATGGCGTTCCCGACCGGTGAGGTGAACACCAGCGCGGTGCTGCTGCACCAGGTGATGCCCAAGCAGGTCCGGCGCGGCCAAGACTTCGGTTATTCCTACCACGTGACGAACCTGACCAACGCCACGCTGCAGAACGTTGTTGTGTCGCTCGACAGCACCAGCAACCTCGAGGTCAAGGGCTCCCAGCCCGAGGCGACCCGCTCCGGCGGCAACATGGCCTGGCCGCTCGGCGACCTGGCCGCTGGCGAGACAAAGGTGATCAGCCTGACCGGCAACGCCGGGCAGGTCGGCTCCGCGTCCGACTGCGTGGCCGTCTCGTACAACAACTTCCTGTGCGCGACCACGGCCGTGGTTGAGCCGGCCCTGGCCCTGACCAAGACCGCCACCGCGACCGCCCTGCGTTGCGATCCGATCGTGCTGCGATACGTGGTCAAGAACTCCGGCACCGGCAGCACCAGCGACGTGGTGATCTCCGACACGCTGCCCACGGGGCTGACGCTGTCGGACGGCACCCGCGAGATCCGCATCCCCGTCGGCCCCCTGGCCGCCGGCGAGTCCAAGGCCTTCGAGGTCCGGGCTGAGGCCAACCGGGTCGGCACCTTCGAGTCGCCCGCCTCCGCGTCGTCCGGCGACCTGCGTGCTTCGGCCGACAAGACCACCACCGTGGTCACCGAGCCGGTGCTCGAGATCACCAGCGACTGCGGCAGCGCCAACCAGTTCCTGGGGCGCAACTTCACCCACACCTACACCGTCAAGAATAACGGCAACGGCGTGGCCAATAACGCCGTGGCGACCATCGCCATGCCGGCCGGATCGACCGTGGCCCGCTCGTCCGAGGGTGGCACCGTGGCCGCCGGGCGCGTGACCTGGAACTTGGGCGCCATGGCGCCGGGTGCCTCGCGCACCTTCAGCGTGACCTTCACGGGTTCGCAGGCACAGACCTACCAGACCACGGCGACCGTTAACGCGGCCTGCGCCAAGTCGGTCACCGACTCGTGCTCGAACGATCTCAAGGGCATCCCCGCGGTGCTCCTCGAGGTGGTTGACATCGTCGACCCGGTCGAGCTGGGCGGCCAGACCACCTACCTCATCACCGTGACCAACCAGGGCTCCGCGCCGGACAACAACGTCCGCATCGAGGCGACCCTGCCCGAGGAGGCCTCGTTCGTGAGCGCTTCCGGAGCGACGACCTCGTCCGCTTCCGGCCGCACCATCACGTTCGCTCCGCTGCCCTCCCTGGGTGTCGGTCAGCAGGCCGTCTGGCGGGTGGTCGTCAAGGCCGACGCCGAGGGCGACGTCCGCTTCCAGCTGAAGATGACCTCGGATAACCTGACCAGCCCGGTCACGGAGACCGAAGCCACCTTCTTCTACGATTGATCCCGTTCGGGCGCCGAGGCGCCCGGCCGTGAACGCCAATCAAACAAGCCCCCGGGATTCCCGGGGGCTTGTTCTTTCAATGGTCCGGGCTCATTCCGCGGGGTGCGTCATGCTCGGGATCTGGTGACGGACGATCAGCCCGCTCGCCAGCGGATCACGATCTTGCCCATCTGCTCGCCCTGCTCGAGGCGCCGGTACGCGTCGGCGGCCCGCTCCGGCGGGAGCACCGTATCGACCACGGGGCGAAGAGCGCCCGCTCGGAACAGGGCGGTTACCTCGGCGAACTCGGCGTTGCTGCCCATCGTCGAGCCGAAGATGCGCAGCTGGTTCCAGAAGATGCGGGCCAGATCGGTCGTTGCGTCCGGGCCGGTCGTGCAACCGGGGGTCACGTACGCCCCGCCGCGGGCCAGCGACTTGATGCAGTTCAGGTGGGTGGCCTTGCCGACCGAATCGACCGCCACGTCCACGCCGCGCTTGCCGGTCCAGGCGCGAAGGTCCTTGGACCAGTCCTGGCCTTCGTCGAGGATCGTGTGATCCGCCCCCAGCGTCCGGGCTTGCTCGAGTTTGTGCGGGTGTCGGCTGGTGACCGCGACCGGGCAGCCGAAGTGCCGGGCGATGGCCAGCGCGCTGGTGGCCACGCCGCCGCCGATTCCGGTGATCAGCACGGACTGACCCGGGCGGAGGCCGGCCTTGGTCACCATCATCGAATAAGCCGTCAGGGCGCAGAGTCCGAAGGCGGCGGCCTGCTCGGCGTCGGCGTCTCCGACCGGGGCTATGTTGGCGGCGGGCACGTTGAACTTCTCGGCGTGGGCCCCAAAGCGGTGCTCGCCGATCAGCTCGTAGTCCGGGGCGAGGGTGGAAGCGGGGGGGTCACCCGGGCGGGCACGCTCGGGCAGTCGCACGGCGGCGTTGTAGATCACCCGTTGGCCGACCCAGGCCGGGTCGACCCCCTGCCCGACGGCTTCGACCGTGCCGCACGCGTCGCAGCCGGAGACCCGGGGGTACTCCAGGCTGAGCCCGGGCACGCCGCGCCCGACCCACAGGTCCATGTGGTTGAACGCCGAGCAGATGGTCCGGACGGTGGTCTCCCCCGTTCCTGGGGGATCGGGGTCGGGCCAATCGTCCCGGGTTTGGACATTTGGGGAGACCGGCCAGCCTTGTTCCTGCACGACGATCGCTCGCATGAGCCGAGCGTAGGGTCCGGGGCGGACGGGGTCGACGCGGGACCTGGGGGCGTTTCGGAGGGGATTCGGCTGAGGATCGCGGCGGCGAGTGGACCGGGACGGGCGGGGCGGCAACAATCCCGGCCCTGAGGTACGCAGCCGCCCGGAAGGTCCGGGCGGCCTTGGACCACCCGGCGCAACCGCCGGCCTGACCTCGGGTTGGACCCGTCCCGCGTTTGTCGGGGCACGAAAGGAGCCGGCATGGTTCGTATCAGAATGCAGCGTCTCGGTCGTCGTCACCGCCCGTTCTACCGGATCAACGCCGTGGACATCCGCACCCGCCGCAACGGCAAGGTGCTGGAGAACCTGGGTCACTACAACCCGATGGATCCGGACGCGTCCAAGCAGATCGTGCTCAAGAGCGACAAGATCAAGGCCTGGCTCGAGCGGGGCGCCCAGCCCTCCGAGACGGTCATGGACATGCTCGGCAACGCGGGCATGCTCGATGGTGAGTTGAAGTCCCAGTGGGAACAGCACCGCGCGGTCGCCCGCGAGCGCGGCCAGTGCCGTGCGGCGGTCAAGCGTGCCGAGGCCGCCGTCAAGGCGATCGAGGGCGTGGACACGGCCACCCCCGAGCAGGTCAACGCCGCCAAGAAGGCGCTGAACATGGCCAAGCTGGCCGTGGCCCCCGCCAAGGTCGCCGAGGCGGAGAAGGCCGCGTCCGAGGCCGAGGCGGCGCTGAAGAAGGCCGAGGCTTCCAAGCCCGCGCCCGCTCCGGAGCCCGAGGCCGAGGCGGCCGCCGAGTAAGTTCCCGATCCATCGCTTTTCCAGCAGCACATCTTCCCCCGTCCCGCCATGGTTGACGGGGGGTCAAGGAGTCCGACATGGGCCACCAGCAGATTCTCGAATCGGTCAACGCCGAGGCGCTCAAGACCGACCTTCCCCGCCTGGACATCGGGGACACGATCAACGTCCACTGCCGCATCGTCGAGGGCGAGAAGGAGCGCGTGCAGGTTTTCCAGGGCACGCTAATCTCCCGCAAGGGGCGCGGCATGTCCGAGATGATCACCGTCCGCCGCGTCGTCGATGACATCGGCATCGAGCGGACCTGGCCGATCAACTCGCCGTTCATCTCGAAGTTCGAGGTCGTGCGCCGCGGCGATGCGCGTCGTGCCAAGCTCTACTTCCTGCGCGACCGGGTCGGCAAGTCCCGGCGCCTGCGCGACCGGCGCCGCGGTCTCAAGCACCTCCAGGGCGAGCAGACCGTCAACAAGTAAGGCCGGGCTTCCCGCGTGGCGGGCGGTTCTGCGACTTGATTCTCAGTATCATCGGATACAGACCCGCTCTTCGGAGCGGGTTTTTCCGTTCCGGGCCGCCTACAAATCGGGCCATACTCGGCGCCGATCGGATCGTCCGGTCTGCCGTTCGATCCAAAGTGTTTCGGCCCCTCCCCACGGGCACCCGGAGGTTTCCATGAAGAAGACTGCGATGATCTGTGCGGCCCTGTTCGCCGCGTGCTGCGTCGGTTGCTCGTCCGGCCAGAAGGCGGACGGCTGCTGCGGCGCCTGCTCCGACGGCACGGCGTGCACCGCCGGCTGCTGCGGCGCTTCGGCCGCGGAGTGCTGCGGCACCTGCGGCGGCGAGCACGAGCACGCGAAGATGTGTGCCGACTGCAAGGACGGCCAGATGTGCGCCGCCTGCAAGGCCAAGAAGGGCTGATCACGAGCCCGGATCCTGTTACGCAAGCACCCGCCGGAGAACCCGGCGGGTGCTTTGTTTTCGTGGGGATCGTCGGCGGATCAGGCGGCGCGGCTCGACGGCGACTCGGCCGGGGCCACGCTCTGCCAAGCGTGTCGGGTCGGAGCCAGCAGCCCCGCCGGGACGCCCGACGCGTTGACCACCGGGCGAACGCTCTTCAGCCAGACAACCGTGGCGAACCGCGCGTCCGGCTTGGAGGACCACACCGAGCCGGTGCCGATCGTGCGGGCGCCGTGGGTTTCGCGGAGCAGGCGCAGATCGTGGCTGGTCAGGTCGGCGAACTCGTCCACGCGATCGACGCGGCCGGCGGCGACGATCTGGCCCGAGACGGTCCGGAGGTAGACCAGGTCGCCCGCGCTCGTCCCGCCCTCGGGACCCGGGCGATCGGTGAGGATGACCAGGGCCGAACGGTGTCCCGAGATCAGGGTCGGGAGATCGGCCGGGTCGATTTCGGTCATGTGGGCGCGGTCGGTGGTCGGCGAAGTCATGCACCCGATATCGGACCGATCGGCTTCCTACTTGTGCTCGATCCGCCGGGCTTTCTGTGAGCCGGTGCTCGCCGGGGGTGGATTGCCCCGGTCGGGTGAGGGCATCGGCTTGGGATCCGACCCGGGACCGGCGGTCGTGGTCGGCACGGCGGGCATGGACGAGGCCGGGGGGCGCCGGTCCTGCATCTTGCGGATCGTGTTCGTGGTGCTCAGCCCCTCGATGAGGGGGATGAGCTCGACCCGTCCGCCGGCCCGCTTGACGAGGTCGGCCCCGACCACCGTTTCGGGGGTGTAGTCACCGCCCTTGACGAGCACGTCCGGGAGGATGGTCTCGATGAGGCGCAGCGGGGTTTCCTCAGAGAACAGGACCACGGCGTCGACGCAGCCGAGGGCCCCGACCACCCGGGCGCGGTGCTCCTGATCGTTGAGGGGGCGTCCGTCGCCCTTGAGGGCCCGGACGGAGTGGTCGTCGTTGAGGGCCACGACGAGCATGTCGCCGAGTTCGGCGGCCCGCTCGAGCAGCGAGATGTGCCCGGCGTGGATCACGTCGAAGCAGCCGTTGGTGAAGACGATGCGTCGTCCGGCCTTGCGGGCGGCGTTGACCTGGACCATCAGCTCGTCGATGGTGCGCAGTTTGCCTGAGCGTTTGGTCTGCAGGATCAGCAGCTCGTGGTGGATCTTCTCGAGCGGGATCGGGGCGACGCCGAAGACCTCGACCTCGAGTCCGGCGGCGGCGTTGGCGAATCGGACCGAGTCGGCCCAGGCGATCTTGTTGGCCCGGGCCGCGGCGAGGGCCGCGAGCATCATGTCGCCGGCGCCCGTAACGTCGTAGACCTCGCGGGCGACGGTGGGGATCGGGACCGGGGTGTCCTCGCCCTTGACCAGCAGCAGCGCTCCCTGCTTGTCCAGGGTGACCACGACCGCCTCGAGGTCCAGGGACTTGAGCAGCGATTCGGCGAGTTTGGCGTTGTGCTCGGGGGCGCCCTGGTCGTCGGTGGGCAGCTTGGTGGCCCGCTCGGCCTCGGTGCGGTTGGGGGTGATGGTGGTGGCGCCGTGGTACTTGCTGTAGTCCTCGAGGCCCGCGGGGTCGACGAAGACGGGCTTGCCGGCCGCCTTGGCACGGGCGATGAGCTCCTGGCAGAGCATGGGGGTGCAGACGCCCTTGTTGTAGTCCTCGATGCAGACCACGTCGGTGCGGGGCAGGGCTGCGTCGAAGGCTTCGAGCAGGCGGGCGACGATGGTCTCTGCGATGGGCTCGCGGGATTCGAAATCGACGCGGAACATCTTCTGCGCGTGCCGGCCCTGGGCCAGGCCGATGAGGTTGCGCTTGACGGTGGTGGGGCGGGTGTGGTCGGTGATGATCCCGCCGGCATCGACCCCCTGCTGGAGCAGGGCGGTTCGGAGCAGTACGGCGTCCTGGTCCGAACCCACCACACCGAGCGCGGTGACCCGGCCGTGCATGGCGATCAGGTTGAGGCACAGGTTCGCGGCTCCGCCGGGGCGGTCTTCCCGACGTGTGACGCGCAGCACGGGCACCGGGGCGTCGGGGGAGAGCCGGTCGGCGGAGCCGAAGAGGAGCTGATCGAGCATGAAATCGCCGACCACGAGGGCGCGGAAGGGCTTCCAATCGGCGAGTGCGGCGAGCAGTGGGTCCATGGCGTCTCCTGAGTGACAAGGATACGCCTCGGCGCGACAGAAACCCGCCGGGAACAGGAGCGGGTTTGATCGGGAAAAGGGCTCTGCGGGCCGACGTGATGCTGCTGGCGGCCGCGGCCCTGTGGGGCACCGGGTTCGTGGCGCAGCGGTCCGCCATGGAGCACATGGGCCCGTTCCTGTTCAACACGCTCCGGTACGCGATCGGGGCAGCGATCCTGCTGCCGGCGGGGCACCTGATGCTGCGGCGTCTGCGGACGGGCTGGGACGGACGGGTGATCCGGGACGGGCTCGTCCTGGGCGCGGTGCTCGCGCTGGGGGCGGGGCTCCAGCAGGCGGGCATGGTCACCACCACCGCCTCGCGGGCGGGGTTTATCACCGGGCTGTACGTGCTGATGGTCCCGGCGTTCGCTTTGTGCTTCGGGCACCGGCCGACGAAGGGAAATCTCGCGGGCGTGGTGCTGGCTTTCGTCGGGATGCTGCTGTTTGTGGACCGGGGCGGGGGCGGGGCCTCGGTGGGCGACTGGCTGGTGTTCGGATCGGCGGTTGCCTGGGCCCTGCATGTGGTGCTCATCGGGACGATGGCCCCGAAGCGGGACCCGACCGCGCTGGTGGGGGTTCAGTTCGCGGCCGCGGCGCTGCTGTCGGGCGCCGTGGTGCTGCTGTTCGAGCCGCCGGTGTCGGTCGAGTGGTGGGGGGCGGCTCTGCCGGTTGCCTACTCGGGGCTCTTCGCCACGGCGGCGGCATTCACGCTGCAGTTCATGGCGCAGAGGGACGCACCGCCGACGCACGCGACGATCCTGCTGAGCAGTGAGGCGTTGTTCGCGGCGGTGTTCGGATGGCTGCTGCTAAGCGAGTCGCTCGGCGTGCGCGAGATCTCCGGTGGGGCGCTGATGTTCGCGGGGGCGCTGGTCAGCCAACTGGGCGGGCGCCCGGGCGTGGTCACCGGGACGGGATCGGATCCAACCCCGCCTCCCTGACCGCTTCGAGCACCTTCTTGGCGTGGTCGGGCACGGCGACCTTGTCCCACCGGGCGAGGACCTTGCGACCGGGGCCGACGAAGTAGGTGGTGCGGACGAGGCCCATGAACTTGCGGCCGTACATCGACTTCTCGGCCCACACGCCGTACTTCTGGGCCACCTTGGGGTCGGGCTTTCCGTCCTTGCCGGCGTGGTCGTCGGCGAGCATGCGGAGCTTGAGCTTGGCTTCGGTCACGAACTTCTTCTTGCTGGCCGGATCGAGGATCGAAACGCCGACGACCTCGGCCCCGGCCTTGCGGAAGTCCCCGGCCATCGCGGAGAAGTCCTGGGCTTCGCGGGTGCAGCCGCTGGTGCAGTCCTTCGGGTAGAAGAACAGAACGACCGCGTGGTCCTCGTGCTCGGCGAGCCTGAAGGGCTTCTCGTTCTGGTCGTTGAGCGTGAAGTCGGGTGCTTTGCGGCCTGGTTCGATGGTGGGCATCGTTGCTCCTTGCGTGCTGGCGGTGCGGACCGGGGCGGGTTCACAACAGTTCGCCCTCTGTGCGATCGTTGGCGCGGCGGTGGCGAAGCGGAGGACGGGAAGAGGGGTCTGAGAAACCTGTCGTGCGCGCACCCACACCTCATCTTGATCTGTTGTTCGGTTCGTGTGGTGAGCGGACCGCGATTCGGGGCGGGGCGTGGTTTCGGGGCAATCTGTTCGCGGGCGTGCGGACACCGGCCTCGGCGGACCAGGGGCGATCAGTCGGCGCACGCGCGGTGGGGCTCGTTGGTTCGGCTGTCCTCACCCGGCCAGGATGCCCGAGACGAGCCGCTCGATCTGGGCCTGGGCGATCGGCTTGCTCAGCACGGTCGATTTCTGGAGGTCGGCCGGGAGGTCCCGCGGCTCGTATCCGGTTAGCAGCACGAAGGGCACCCCGCGATCTCGGAGGCGGCGGGCGAGGGGATAGACCTTGGTGCCGTCGAGGTCCACGTCGAGGATCGCCGCGGCGGGCGCCTCGAACTCGACGAGGCGCATCGCCTTGTCCAGCGTGTTCGCGGGCCCGAGCACCCGGACGCCGAGTTCCTCGAGTTCCTCGACCAGGGCCGTGGCCAGGAGCATGTTGTCCTCGACGACAAGAACCCGGCCGGGTTGTTTCTCCGTGCCGGCTTCGCCGCACTCGGACTCGACCCGGCCCCGGCCGGTGATCGCGGCGGAGGCGGGGAATGAGATCCGGCAGGCGAATCCTTCGGGCGTGTAGCGGCTCTGGATCTCGCCGTGGAGGTCGTAGGTGATGCTCTGCTCGACCAGCCGGCTGCCGTACCCGCTCTCGCCGGGGGGGACGACGCCGTGCGTGCATCGTTCCTGCCAGTCGATCTGCACCCAGTGCGCGTTCCCGCGCTGGACGGTCTGCCAGGAGATCTCGATGCGCCCGTTGGCGTCCTTGAGCGCGCCGTACTTGCTCGCGTTCGTCGCGAGTTCGTGGAAGACCATGTGCATGGCCAGGCAGTGCTTGGGGAGCAGGGTGATCGCCGGGCCGGAAATGACGAGCTGGCTGTCGGCCGAGACCCTGGCGTCGATCTCGCTGTGGACGACCTCGTCGAGGCCGCAGCCGGTCCATTCGGTGCTCGTGAGCAGGCTGTGCGCCTTTGCGATGGAGCGGAGCCGCTGGTTGAAGCTCTCCGCGAACACTTCGAGGTCCGTGGATCGCCGGATGGTCTGGTTCGCGATGGCGTTGACGACCGCCAGGGTGTTCTTGACGCGGTGGTTGAGTTCCGCCAGCACGGTGCGGAGCTGCTTCTCGTGCTCGAGGCGATCGGTGATGTCGGTGTTGGTCCCGAACCACCGGACGATCTGGCCGGCGTCGTCGCGGATGGGCACCGCGCGGGAGAGGAACCAGCGGAACCGCCCGTCGCGCCCGCGGATCGGGAAGGTGTCTTCCCAGACCTCGCCCTGCTCCTGAGCCCGGAGCACGCCCTGGACGACCCGGTCGACGTGGTCGGGGTGGTGGACCAGTTTCCAGCCCCATTCCTTCATCTCTTCGACGGAAAGGCCGGTGTACTCGATCCACCGCTTGTTGTACCAAGTGACGCAGCCGAGCGTGTCGCAGGTCCAGGCGAGCTGGGCCATGTTGTCCGCGAGCATGCGGAAGCGTTCTTCGCTGTCCCGCAGCGCATCGTTTACCTGCTGGATCCGGGTCGTGTCGAAGAAGTAGCAGACAACCCCGGGCCTGCCGTCGGAGAGCACGGCGCGGTTGATCTGCCATTCGTACGACTCGATCTGGCCGATATCCTTGCGTTTGCCGACGAGACCCGGCGACACGTACGGTTCGCCGGTATCGAGGGTTTGACGGAACAGACCGACGACCTCGCTGGCGATCGGTTCGGGCCAGATGACTTCCATCACCTCGCCGAGATCGCGCCCGATGATGGGGTCCACATTGCGAAATGCGGGGATCGCGCCGATGCTGATGTTCGCGACGCGGAAATCGGCGTCGACCGTGAAGATTCCCAGGGGCGATTGTTCGACCAGTTGCGCGAAAGTCTGCGCATAGCGGCGGAGTTTGTCTTCGGCCTGCTTGGCGGCGGAAACATCGACGAACGCGTTGATCGCGCCCACGACATCGCCCTGATCGTTGCGGATCGGCTCGATGTTGACCATGACCGGCACCGTAGATCCGTCCGGGCGGCAGATGTGGACCTCGGCGTTGCGGAACGCCTGCCCCTCGTTCAGCGCGATCGCCATGGGGCAGCGTTCGTGGGGGAGGGTCGAGCCGTCGGGAAGCTGCAGGCGCTCGGAGCCGCAGAACAACTCTTCCTTGTCCCCGATCCGCGGGGTGCGGCCCCATATCTTGGACGCCTGGTCGTTGAAGTAGGTGATGATGCCGTCGGCGTCGCACGAGTAGACGGCGGCGGGCATGAGCGAGAGCGTCTGCCGGTGGAGCCGTTCGCTGCGGGCCAGGGCCTGTTCGGCCTGACGCCGCGCGGCGGAGTCGGCGTGGCGGCCGATGATGATCGATGCGGTGTGGGCCAGCAGCTCGCAGATCTCCACGTCCTGCGCGGACGCTTCGCGGGGCTGACGCCAGTAGATCGCCAGCGTTCCCACGAACTTGCCCTGCTCGGTGCGGATCGGGAAACTCCAGCAAGCGCGGTAGTCGAACTGTTCGGCCAGCCAGAGCCAGGGTTTCCACTTCGGCTCATCGCGCACGTCGCGGGTCAGGATCGGCCGGCCGGTGTGGGTCGCCAGCCCGCACGCGAGCGAGTCCGGTCCGACCGCGAATCCCTCGATCGCCCTGGCGTACTCCGGCGGCATGCCGACGACGTGGCGGAGGGTCGTCCGTTCCTCGTTCGCCAGGTAGAACCCGGCCCGCGATCCCTTGCCGACGCCTCTGATGGCGGTCTGGACGAGCGTGCCCAGGGAGGATTCCAGGCTCGCGTCGTTGACCGCCTGCTCGAGGGCCTCGCGTTGCCCGGCCATGATGGACTCTCGCTTGCGCAGGGCCTCCTCGGTTTGGCGTCGTTGCGTGATGTCGCTGGCGGCGCCGAACCACTCGACGATCTCTCCGTCCGCGCCGGTGATCGGGACGGCGCGCGAGTGCGTCCAGCCCACCGAGCCGTCCACGCGGTAGACCCGGTGCTCGAGGTCGTAGGTGCTGCGTGTCTCGATCGCTCGCCGGACGGTCTCCGAGACAAGCTGGCGGTCTTCGGGATGGACGTACGTGCTGATCCAATCTGAGAGCGGCTCGGTGGTGTCGGCGACGAAGCCGCGGCCCTGCACGTGGCGAAGCTGCGACCAATCCGGGTTCATCGAGTACGTGACGTCGGTCGTCGCGTTCGTGAACCCGCGGAATCGCTCCTCGCTGCGTCGGACCGCTTCGTCCGCCCGTGCCCGTTCGATGATCAAGGCCGCGGTCCGCGTGATGTCCTTGACGAAGCGGAGGTGCGTCTCGGACGGGGTCCCGGGCTGGCGCGCGTAGTTGGCGAACGCGCCGAGCGGCTTGCCGCGGCCGCTGAGGATCGGAACCGACCACGCCGAGCGGTAGCCCATCGGGGTGACGATCTCGGCGAACCGGGCCCAGTGCGGGTCGGCGGTGACGTCGGAGAGCACGACGGTCTCGCACAGGCTGACCGCGCGGCAGCAGCAGCCGATGTCGGTGTTGATGGGAAGGCCCTTGACGATGTCGTGGTAGGAGTCGCTCAGTTTGGGGCCGACGCCGCCGACAAACCGGGTGCCAGACTCGTCGAGCAGCGCGATGCTGCAGTCCGCCCGCCCCGCGGCGTGGGTCTCGGCGGTGGTGATCAGGAACTTGAGCACGTCCTCGAGGCTGTCGCCTTTGGCCAGCATCTCCAGCGCGGTCTTCTCGCTCTCGAGGACCACCTCGGCGAGCTTGCGCTCGGTGATCTCCACGAGCATGTTGACGCCGCCGATGATCTCCCCCTCGTTGTCGAAGAGCGGCGTGGGGTGCGGCAGGCACCAGATCCGCGAGCCGTCCGGACGCTCGACGATCACTTCCGCGCCCCGGACCGGCTCGCCGGTCTTCAGGGTGACCGCCATCGGGCACTCTTCGTGCGGGAGCGAGCGGCCGTCCGGACGGAACAGTTTCCACGTCACGCACCACCGATCGCGCCCGAGCATGGGGGTCCGGCCGGACACGGTTTCGCACGCGGGGTTGTAGTGCGTGACACGTCCCAGCTTGTCGGTCGTGTACACCGCGGCGGGGAGGGCGTCGATCAGACGCCGCATGTTCTGCTCGCCGTTGTTGCGGTTGAAGCCCGAGAGGATGTCAAGGATCGGCTCCTCGCCGCCGTTGCTGGTTGACGAGGATGCGATCGCTGAGGTCATCAAGGGCTCCTGGGCCTGGCACGCGGGCGTGAACTTGTCGCTCGGCGGGCCGTGCGTCGGCGGTACCGTCCGCGGACGTGGCGATCCGATTTTACCAAATGTTCTTTACATCGCAACAGACGGAACGTGAATTGCTCCTAAGTGTAATGTGCGTGAATGATACATGAAAGTCTTTTAAGGCAGGCGTTTCGGGCGCGTACCGGGCGGTGTGACACCGCGTTGTTCCGCGCCGAGCCGCTGGCGCAGGAAATCGGTTGCTCCGAACGTCGCAATAGGCCTGGAGGGACTCGAACCCTCACTCCCGTTTCCGGGACGCGGCTTTTAAGGCCGCTGCGTCTGCCATTCCGCCACAGGCCCGCGGTCGGTCGTGTGTTGCCGGGGTTCAACCGGCCTTGGCGCATCGGTCGCATAAACCGAAGAGCGTGATTTCGTGGCGCTCGACCATGAATCCTTCGGGGGCGAGTTTGGCGAGGCCCCCGGGGCAGCCGTGGATCTCGAAGGCCCGGCCGCAGGCGGTGCACTGGAAGTGGTGGTGGTGGCCTTTGCCGGCCAGCTCGTAGCGCGGGGCCTCACCGGGCAGCTCGACCCGGGTGATTTCACCGAGTTCCTCAAGGGCCTTGACGGTGCGGTAGACGGTCGCCAGGGAGATGCCCGGAGCGTCGGAATCGGCCTTCTCCTGGATCTCCCGGGGGCTCAATGGGCGTCCCTGGGGGGTGAAGAGGGCCCGGATGGCGTCTCGTTGGCGGGTGGAGCGGTCCATGTGCGGGAAAGGATAGGGACGATTCCCGCCTGCGGGCTTGCAAACCCGGGGCGGGCCGCGAAACATGGGGTGTCCTGGCCGCAACCGGGTGACGACCGCTAACGCAAGTGCTTTCGTGGAGATGATAATGATCACGATCACCGACCCGCACTCCGAAGCAGTGGCCGCATCGGCCAAGTGGCAATCCCAGTCCGCCGCGGGCAACGCCGGGACGCAGCGCATCGACGAGATCTACGGGACGGACGTGTTCGACATGCGCAAGATGCGCGAGCGCCTGCCCAAGGGCACCCACAAGGCGGTGGTCGGCGCGATGCGTCGGGGCGAGCGTCTGACGCAGCTGGACGCGGACGTGATCGCCACCGCCATGAAGGACTGGGCGATCGAGCGCGGGGCGACGCACTACTGCCACTGGTTCCAGCCGATGACGGGCCTGACCGCCGAGAAGCACGACGGCCTATCGATCCCCGACGGCGAGGGCGGCGTGGTCTTTCAGCTTTCCGGTTCGGACCTGGTCCAGGGCGAGCCCGACGCGTCGAGCTTTCCCTCCGGGGGCCTGCGGGCGACCTTCGAGGCCCGCGGCTACACCGCGTGGGACGCGACCTCCCCTGCGTTCATCGTCCGCGGGGCGAACTACGCGACGCTCTGCATCCCCACGGCGTTTGTCTCGTGGAACGGTGAAGCGCTCGACAAGAAGATCCCGCTGCTGCGCTCGATCGACGCGCTGAATACGCAGGCGATGCGGGTGCTGAAGATCTTCGGCACGGACACCGGCGTGTCGTCGGTCGGTTCCACGCTGGGCGTCGAGCAGGAGTACTTCCTCGTCGATCGCAACCTGTACCACGCGCGGCCGGACCTGGCCACCTGCGACCGGACGCTGTTCGGCAATCGCCCCCCCAAGCACCAGCAGCTCGAGGATCACTACTTCGGGTCGATCCAGCCGCGGGTGCTGAGCTTCATGGCCGAGGTCGAGGACGAGTTGTACCGGCTCGGCGTGCCCGTCCGTACGCGGCACAACGAGGTGGCGCCGGGCCAGTACGAGATCGCCCCGCTCTTCGAGAACACGAACATCGCCTGCGACCACCAGATGCTGGTCATGGAGACCCTCAAGCGGGTGGCGGGCCGGTACGGCTTCGCGTGCATCCTGCACGAGAAGCCGTTCTCGGGTGTCAACGGATCGGGCAAACACAACAACTGGTCCCTCTCGACCGACACGGGGACGAACCTGCTCGACCCTCAGGACGAGACGCACACGAACCTGCAGTTCATGGTGTTCATGAGCGCGGTGATCCGCGCGGTGGATCTGCACGCCGACCTGCTGCGTGCTTCGATCTCCAGCGCCAGCAACGACCATCGCCTGGGCGCCAACGAGGCCCCGCCGGCGATCATCTCCGTCTTCCTCGGCGACATGCTGACCGACCTGGTCGAGCAGCTGGAGAAGGGGGCGACCAGCCGCACGCTCAAGGGCGGGCGGCTGGACCTGGGCGCCCGGACGCTGCCGACGATCCGGCGTGACTCGGGCGACCGCAACCGCACCAGCCCGTTCGCCTTCACCGGCAACAAGTTCGAGTTTCGGGCGGTCGGGTCGAGCGCGTCGGTGGCGTGGCCGAACACGGTGATCAACACCATCGTGGCCGAGTCGCTCGAGCACCTGGCCACGGAGATCGAGGGCAAGCTCAAGACCGACAGCCCGACGGAGGCCCAGCTCGAGAAGGTCGTCAAGTCGGTGCTGCAGCAGGTCGTCAAGGACCACAAGCGGGTGATCTTCAACGGCGACGGCTACGCCGAGGCCTGGCACAAGGAGGCCGAAGCGCGCGGGCTGCCCAACTTCCGCTCCACACCCGACGCCCTCCCAGCCCTGCTGACCCCCAAGGCCAGAAACCTCTTCAAGAAGTTCAAGGTCCTCAGCAAGGCCGAGCTGGACTCGCGGGCGGAGATCTTCGCCGAGCAGTACATCACCTGCATGCGGATCGAGGCGGAGACCATGGCGGCGATCGCCCGCCAGATGATTCTGCCCGCGGCGTTCGAGCACCAGCGGCGGGTCGCCGAGACCGTGTCCGCGACGGAGCGGGCGGGCGTGGACGCGACCGACGCCAAGGAGAGCCTGGAGGAGGTCGCCGACCTGGTGGGGCGTTTCAAGGCCCAGACGGCCGTGCTGTCCGAGCGGATCGGGCGGGTCCCGCACGACGCCCAGAAGGGCAGCCGCATGATCCGCGACGAGGTCTTCCCGGCCATGGAGGATCTGCGGACGCTCGGCGACGCCCTCGAGGACCTCGTGGCCTCGGACCTGTGGCCCATGCCCACCTATCGGGACCTGCTGGCGATCCGGTGACCGCCCGGGGGTCGGGCCTGACCCGGCACGGGCCGACGCAGACCCAAAGACGAGCCGACGCGGGCGGGTTCCTTCCGGGAGCCCGCCCGCTTTCGCGCTATCATCCTGACCTATGGACGAACGCCAAACACAGATCCGTCAGGGGGCCGGGCTCGAGGAATCGCGGATCAACACCGATCTGATCGATTTCCTCAATAAATGGAGCTCGCCGGTCCTCATCGTCATCGGCCTGATCGGGCTCGGCTGGGCCGGCCTGCGTTACATGGAGCGGGCGCGGGTGGCCAAGATCGATAACGCGTACGCGGCCTATGAGGGCGCGATCGCGGGCGGCAGCCCCGCGCCGGCGTCGCTTCGGAACATCGCCGAGGAGTTCGGGGGCGTTGGCTCGGTCGCGGAGATGGCCCTGCTCCGAACGGTGGACGTCTACCTGCGGGCCGCGATCTCGGGCATCGAACCCGGGGCCGAACTCGACTCGCTGACCGGCCGGCCGGCCAACCCGGACGACGTTCTCGACGAAGCGCGGGCGCAGAGCTACCTGTCCCAGGCTCGCGATCTGGCGGGCTCCGTCGTGGCGTCCACCGAGGGCGACGAGGGCAAAGCGTTGCTCCGCGTGCAGGCGCTGATGCGACTGGGCGCAGCCCGCGAGGGCCTCGGTTCGATCGAGGAGGCCAAGGCCGCGTACCAACTCGCCGCCGGGACGGCGTCGGCTGCGGGATTCCGTGAGCTGGCGGTCGTCGCCGAGGCGCGGGCGGCCGCGGCCGATCGGCTGGGCGAGGTCCCCGCGTTGCCGTCGCGGGCCGATCTCGCGCCGTTGCCCGGAGACGAGCTGCTCAACTCGTCCGGAGAGATCCCGATGACGCTGGAAGAGATCATGTCGATGCCCTCGATCGGCACGAACAATCCCTCGGGCGATTCGGGCACGACCGCCGGCAGCGGCGATGGTGCGCCCCCGCAGGAGCCGGTTGAACCGTCCGGAGATCCCGTGGAAGAACCCGCGGCGGATCCGACCGGCGGTGGTGAGCCGCCCGCCGGGGACGGCTCCGGCGCGCCGTGACCCCGGGGGGGTCAACCGAATCGGCTAGTCCCGGCGGCGGGCGTCCCTCGTCCGAACCGACCGATGCCTCCGAGCGTGTCGCCGGGGACGGGTCGGCTCCGCCTCTGATCCAGGCCGGGGGAAAGGTCGACCCGGAGGCCGTTCGCGCGGCCTACGAACGGGCCCGCGACGACGGCGACGACGATTATCTGGCTCGCGTGCGGTTCGAGTTGCAACGCGACCTGCAGTGCCGCCTCGACAAGTATCTGGTGACCCGCGTGACGTTTATGAGCCGCAGCGCGCTGCAGCGGCTGATCGAGGGGGGCGGCGCGTCGGTCAACGGGCGCCCGGGTAAGGCCTCGACCAAACTCCGCGGGGGCGACCTGGTCGAACTGATCATCCCGCAGCCACCGTCCGGGGAGATCACGCCAGAGGACATCCCGCTTGAGGTGCTGGTCGAGGACCAGCACCTGATCGTGATCGACAAGCCGGCGGACATCATCGTCCATCCGGCCCGTTCCGAGCTGTGCGGCACGATGATCAACGCGCTCGCGTGGCGGTTCCGGCACGTTTCCGGGGGTGAGCTTTCGCCGGTGGGCGAGGAGTTCGCCCGACCGGGTGTGGTCCATCGGCTCGACCGTCACACGTCCGGCTGCATCGTTTTCGCCAAGTCCGAAGAGGCACACTGGAAGATCGGCCGGCAGTTCGAGAACCGGACAGTGGACAAGCGGTACCTGGCGGTGGTCGAGGGACGGGTCGAACCGGTATTCCAGGTGATCGACCTGCCGCTCGGGCCGCACCCGTCGAAGGCCAAGGGTGCGCGGGAGAAGCGGGTCGTGCGGCACGATGATCTGGGCAAGCCGTCGGTGACGCTCTGCCGGGTCCGCGAACGCTTCCTGACGCCCGACGGTCGGTCATTCACGCTGGTCGAGTTGGAACTGAAGACCGGACGGACCCACCAGATCCGCGTGCATCTGTCGTACCTCGGGCACCCGATCGTGGGCGACGACATGTACGGCGGGCGGCCGTTCGAGTCCGGCGGGTTCCGCATCGACCGCCAGGCGTTGCACGCCGCGCTGCTGGCGTTCGAGCACCCGATCAACGGCGACCCGGTGGTGTGCGTGTCGCGGCCGCGTGCGGAGATTCTGGGGCTGATCGGCTCGCTGCGTGGAGTGGAGGGGGCCGAGGTGGTCCACGCCGAAGGGGCGGTCCCGTTGACCCGGTTTGGCCTCTGAGCGTTGTCGCACCGGCCGGACACGATTGCCTGGCACGGGTTCGTCGGTCGCTCCCGGAACGCTCGGCGGTTTTCGGACCGACGCATCCGTCACAGACGGTTTCCGATGACGCATATTGCCCGGTTTCACTCGCCGCGTCGTGCGGTGTTTGTGACAGTGTCGGTGGGCTGACGTGCCCGCGGACCGATCTTCGGAGGGAGCGCAACGATGCTGACGAACATGGCCATCTCGGGACTTCTCGGAACGCTTGTCCTGGCCGCGGGGCTGCCGGCGAGCGCGTCGGATACCAAGCCCGAGGCCGAGGACCAGAAGACCGCGGAGCAGGCGGCTCCCGTCGAGAACACGGCGGAAGACAAGGTGCTCGTCACCGTGAGTCTGCCGAACGGACGCAAGTACGTCATCGAGCAGACGGTCCATTCGGCCCGCATCGGCAGCCCGTTCGGATCCAGCGTGACCCGGGTCCTGCCGGACGGTTCGCGGATGAGCTACAGCACCGCGATGGGATCCACCTCCAAGTCCTCCTCGCGGGCGCGTTCGGCGTCGTCGGGCAGGAAGAGCTCGTCGGGATCCGCGGGCTCGGGTGGGAGTGTTTCGCGGCTTGGCTCTGGGGTTTCCGGGGGGAGCGCGGGGGGTGGTCGCGCCTCGTTCGGTGCGTCGGGCGGCGGCGGTGGTGGGGGTGGAGGTGGAGGCAGCAAGGCCGCGGGCGGCGGTGGGGGAGCCGCGGCGGGTGCGGCGACAACGCCTCGTGCGGCCCGCGTGGCGTTCCAGACCCCTTCAGAGACCCCGTCGGTCGAGACCCCCCAGTCGGTGCCCACCGTCGGTTCGCCCCGCTACACGGACGATGGGGCCACCGGCGGCCAGGATGTGCGATTCCACGATGCGGGCATCTCGGCCCTGGTGGTCGGGCGGACCGTCTTCATCTGGGGAGCGGAGATTGTCCAGTCGACGGCCGATTTCAGCCTTGTGCAGGGTGAGCGGTTCGCCTTCGACGGTGCGGTGGTGCGTGAGCCGCAGACGCGGGAGCCCAGCCCGGGCGTGCTGAGTACCGTCGATCAGATGTATGCTCCGCTCAAGCTCGAGTTTGCCGCGGGAACCACCACGACGCTGACGATGTTCTCGAGGGCCGACAACCCGGACGCCCCCGACCGCGATATGCGGACGTGGACTTTCCGGGTCCGGTAAGGCTGCTGCAAAGGGGATCGGCGTGATCATGGACGCACAGTCGCTCGGCGAAACCCACCGGATCGAGATTCCGCCGGCGGGTGGCGTGCGCGTGTGGCTGATCCGCGCCAGCCCGGAGCTGGCGGAACGCTCGCGGGCGGTGCTCTCGGCGGAGGAGCAAGCGGATATTGACCGGCTCGCGCGGGAGCGGGACCGGCTGGCGGCGACCGTCTCGCGTGCCGCCTGGAGGCAGGCCGCCGGAAACGCGCTTGGGATCGAACCGGGCGACGTCGAGGTCGAACGGACCGGCTACGGGCGTCCGCTCCCTCTGGGGCTCGAGCGAACCGTGACCGATCTGAACTCCAGCCATGCGTCGGATCTGGTCGGTTTGGCGGTGGGGCGGGGGGTTCGGATCGGTGTGGATCTGGAGATGACGACCGGCGTTCAGGTGGATGATCACATCTCGCACGCGGTCGAGTCGATCACGGGCCCCGCCATCGAACTGATCCAGGACCGGACTGAACGGATTTTGTTCGCATGGAGCGTGCTGGAGGCGTTGCTCAAGGCCGACGGGCGCGGCATGCACCTGAGTCCGAGCATGGTCAGCACGGAAATCCGGACCCTTTGGGGTTGGAATGCCGCTCGGGTGGCGGGCACGGCGTGGTGGGTGCGCCGATTCGAGACGCCGGGCGGATTTGTGGGCGCGGTCGCCGCGGCCGGGCCGGTGGTCGATATCGACTTCATTCGCTCAGTTTGAGATCGCCGAGAACGCGGCTTGCGCAGAACTTGCGCCGGGCTGTCGCACGGCCTGATCGGTCCGTACCTTCCTAGACTCCCCCGAGTGTGGTGCAAGATCCGGGGAAAATCGTCCGAAGTCAGGGTGAATCCCGTTCGGATGTTCCGCTGTTTGTGGACCGATGGGTCTCTGTGTTTCTGGACGGACCAGCGAGAGGATCGGCGTGTCGGGAGTGGACCACGCCAGCCAGATGGGCCCCGCCTCCGGACCGTTGACGGCCGCGGCTGTGTCTCGGTCGGTGCGGTCCTTCATCGTGCTGTGCGGGGCGGTTCGCCGGACCCCGCTGGCCCGGTCGATCGGCCGATCCCTGGTGGACCTTCCCCTCGATGACGGCACGACGCTGGCAGACAGGCACGTGGCCGGGGCCGAGGCGTTTGCCCGCCGGCGTGGGAGTGACCCGGTCCGCGTGCGGCTGCTTGTGGATGCGAACTCGGAGCCGCCGAGGGAACATGCGGGCTCAGACTGGGTGGCGTGTTCGGTCGAGCGGGACGCCAGCCCGATCCGCGGCGTCGCGGGAATTCTCTCGGACGCGACACGCGACTACGGCGACGGTGATTTCGTGGCGGTGGTGAACGGGGCTCAGTTGTTCAGGACCCCCCTGAACGAACTCGTCGATGCGATGGTCCGTAAGGAGTCCGATGTGACCATGGTCGCTTCGGCGGACGGCACACCCGTCGGGCTGTGGCTGATCCGGTGCGGCGTGCTGAGGACGGTGCGAGAGGTGGGGTACGTGGATCTGAAAGAGCAGGCCCTGCCGGATTGGCTCGGGCGCTGGAATGTGAGCGTGGTGGAGACCCAGCGTGCGTACGCGGTCCGGACCCGCACGATCCAGGAGTACCTGGGCGCCGTGCTGATGCAGGCGAACGGGGGGCACTCGGGCGCATCCGTGGACGAGGATCCGTACCGGGAGGATTGGGAGCGCTCATTCTCGGTGATCGAGCCGGGCGCCGAAGTGGACGAATCCGCCACGGTGCACGACTCGGTGGTGCTATCCGGTGCGAAAGTCGGGCGCGGGGCGGTCGTCGTGCGGTCCGTCGTCTGCCCTGGCGGAAGCGTGAGCGCGGGAACGCGGTGCGTCGGCCAAGTTGTCGCGGCAGGGGGGAGGTCGTGATGTTCGGACTGGCGCGGTACGGATGGTCCGGCCTGCAGATCGGTGCGCTCGTCACGCTGGTGGCTTTGGCGGTCTGGGCCGGCTGGACGCAGTGGACGGACATATTCACGATCGCCTGGAGAGACGAGGAGGCGAGCCACATCCTGTTGGTTCCTCCGATCATCGCCTGGCTGGTGTGGGTGCGGCGCGTCCGGTTCCGCCGGAGCCAGCCGCGCTTCAGCTGGATCGGGCCGCTGCTGATCGGGATCGGATGGGCTGTTTCCTGGGTGAGTTTCCGCAACGCGTTCCAGTTCGGGTGGCACGGCGGCGCTGTGATCATGCTGGTCGGGGCGGTCGCGTCGGTGGTGGGGCTTCGGGTGATGGCGACGTTCGCCCCGGCGTTTGCGCTCTCGGTGATGCTGATCCCCGTGCCCGGGAAGCTGCGGTTGATGATCGCGGGGCCGCTGCAGACCGCCACGGCGGAAGTCACGCGGGTGCTGCTCGAAGCCTTCGGCTTCTGGGTCGAGCGGACCGGGAACCTGCTGGTGATCAACGATGTTCCGGTGGCGGTTCAGGAGGCCTGCAACGGGATGCGGATGGTCTTCGCACTGGTCCTGGTTTCCTATGCGTTCGCGTTCACCGTGCCGCTGCGCAACTCGGTGCGCCTCATGGTCCTGCTGCTCAGTCCGCTGGCGGCCATCGTTTGCAACGTCATCCGCCTGACGCCCACGGTCGTGCTCTACGGATACTCCGACGAGAAGACCGCCGATACGTTCCATGATCTCAGCGGCTGGGCGATGCTGCCGGTGGCTTTCCTCATGCTTATCGGCATCACCCGGGCGTTGCGATGGGCGCTGGTCCCGACGTACCGGTTCACCCTCGCGCACCAGATGATGGAGAACCGGATATGAGAGGCCCGCTGGTCAGCGCGGTGGTCGGCGGCGTGATGCTGGCCGCGATCGGATTCTCGCACCGGGTTCGCTCGGATGCGGGGGATGTGCAAACGTATCACGAGACGATCCGAGAAGCGGCCGAGCACTTCCCGGTCGATTTCGGACCGTGGCGGGGCTTCGAGGTGGAGCTTCCGCCTTCGGCGACCAAACTGCTGCGGCCCAACGCCCTGGTCGCTCGGGAGTATCGCACGGACGTGCGGGGCGGGCTCTCGGCCACGCTCCTGCTTGTGCAGTGCGAGGACATCCGTGACATGCAGGGTCACTACCCGCCGAACTGCTACCCGGCCCACGGCTGGGCGGAAGGCGAGATGGACGGGCGCGCGGAGTTCGGCCTGCTGACAACCGCCAAGTACGAGTTCGTGCGCAGTGCCGGAGGGGCCGAAGGCGGCATCACGGTGTACAACTTTTTCGTGATGCCGACGGGCGACGTGACAGTCTCCATGGACGACGTTCGCCGCGCCAGCGCGGACTATCTGATGCGACCGTACGGGGCCGCCCAGATCCAGGTGGTGATCAATAGCTCCGTGCCCCGGAGTGAGCACGGGTGGGTGCTCGAACAGATGCACGAGATCGCCGCGCCGGTGCTCGAGACGCTGCTCGCCGGGGCGCCCGCGCACCGGACAGGAGACATCCGTTGAACGCCTCCCAAGTCAAGTCGGATTGGTCGGTCGAGACCGAGGAGACGCACGGCAACGCGTTGATGATCGTTCATCGGTTGCTGCGTGGGCGGTACATCGTTACCTTCCTGCTCGCGGCGATCTTCGCTGCCGCCGGGGGGTTTTTGGGATTTCTCACGCAGAGCCCGATGTACCAGTCCAAGGTCGTGATTCAGATCCAGCCGGTCCTGCCGAAGATCTTGTTCGAGACCGAGCAGAGTTCTGCGCCCCAGATGTTCTCCAGCTTCGTTGCCGCGCAGGCCGAACTCATGCAGGAACAGCGCGTGCTCGAGTACGCCTTGGCCTCGGACCGTTGGCGGACGGTCGCGGCGTGGGCGGGCGTGACGTCGATCGAGCAGTTTCGGTCGAACTTGCGCGTTCAGACGACACGGGCTTCGCAGCAGCTGATCTTTGTGTCATACGACCACGAGGACGCGCGGGTGGCACAGGCCGCCTGCCAATCCGTTGTTGACGCGTATATGGATCTGCACGGGCGGTCCTCGGAACTCGGATCGGCGGAGCGGCTGGGACTGCTCGAGACCCGTCTGCGGAGTCTGATCGGCGAGAAGAGCGCGGTGGACAACGAGATCGCCTTGGTCGCACGCGAGTGGGGCACCGACCAGCTGAGTTTGCAGGTGCAAGCGGCGTTCGAGGCGGTCAGCGAGTATCAGGATCAGAAGCAGTTGATCCAGGGCCAGATCGAAGATCTGCAGATGCTGGCCAATCGCGGCGACGGGACGGTCAACGGAGGGTTGACGCCCGAGCAGGCCGCGGAACTCGACCCGGCGGTGGCGGAACTGCTGGCGATCAAGGGTGAGCTCGAGGCCCAACGCCGTACATTCCTGACCAGCGGGATACTCGAGGGTCATCGCGACTTCCGCAGGAACAAGTCTTCGCTCGAGCAGGTGGAAGCCCAGATCCGTGAGCGCATTTCCGCAATCGAATCGTCGGTGCTCAGCGGTGAAGGTTCAGATGTCCCCCTGAGCGGGCTGGGGCTGGAGGCCCTGCGGGCCCGTCTGAGCCGCGTCGAGCAGCGCTTGCGTGAAGAACAGGCGGTCCAGGCCCGCCTGGGCCAGGCGAACCTCAAACTGCGTGATCTGAACCTGAGGCGGTCCGATCTCGAGGATGAGATCCAGCGGACCGAGCAGCGGATCGACGCGATCCAGACCGAGTCGCAGGTCGGCAGTTTTTCCGATGTTTCCGGGCGCATCAGCGTGGTGGGTTCGGCCACGCTCCCGGGTGCGCCGTCGAGCGACAAACGGATCAAGATGGCGGCCGCGGGCTTTGTGGGCGGCGGCGCGCTGCCGGTGATGCTCATGATGGGGGTGGGGATGGTCGGGCGGCGGGTCCGGTTCTCGGATGACGCGATCCTCGAGTCTGCGCATTCACGCATCGTCGGGCTCTTGCCGGACCTTGGCAAGTCGATCACAGACAGGGAGCTTGCGGAAGCGTCGGCGTTTGCGGTTCACCAGATCCGGTCGCAGCTGCAGATCCTGTTTGGGCGTTCGGGCAACAACGTGTTCGCGGTGACGAGCCCCGCGCCGGGCGACGGTAAGACGAGCATGATCATCGCGCTTGGGCTGAGCTTTGCCGAGAGTGGTGACCGGACGCTTCTCATCGACCTCGACCTGATCGGGCGCGGCCTGTCGCTGCATTTCGGGCACCCGTCCGCGCCCAGTCTGGCCGACGCGGCCGCAGGCAGGGCCGATCTCAATGCGCTCGTTCACGAATCACGTTTTGAGCGTCTGAGCATCCTTCCCGCGGGGTTGGGTGACGAACTCCGTATCAGCCGGCTGAGCCCCGATGTCGTCCACCGCCTCGTGGAAACGTTCCGCGCCGAATACGACACAGTTCTGATCGACTCAGGTCCGATCCTTGGTTCTATCGAGGCGGGTCTGCTGGCTCCGTCCGTGGACGGAATGCTCATGGTGGTCGGGCGCAACCAGTTGCGCCCGTTGGTCAAGCGTGCGGTCGATCAGATCAACTCGGTGGGTGGGAGGGTCGTGGCAACGATCTTCAACCGCGCGTCGGTGCAGGAACTCCGGCAGTCATCGAGCAGCATGTCGGTTCACTTCTCGCGGCAGGCGTCCCGGCAGGCCGCCGAGCAGGCGGCGTCGGGGAGGACCTCGATCGGTCCGCTCGGCGGCACACTGATGAGCAATGCGCAGGAGTCGCGAGGGAGCGAACCGAGGGGGGACGGCGCATGATCGCGACCGAGTCGGGGCCAACCACGCCGACCCTGTGGGGGTATACGCCTGCGCAGCTCCACGCCCGCTACTGGGCCGCGCACGGCGTGCAGGTTGTGCCCGTGGGATCCGGTGTGGACATCAACTCGCACGCCGAGCTGTACCTGCTGGTCGAACGGTGGCGCTTGGTGATCATGCCCTTGCGCAGAACGCTCGACACGCTCTGCTGGCTCAAACCCGATCTGCTGCTGGTGAGACTGACCGACAAGGCCGTCAACGACTACCGCGAGCGCGTCGAATGCAGGGCGGACGGTCGGTTTCTGCGATTCAGGCGGATCTACGACGGGCCGGTGAGCCGGCTGGCCCGGGTCGCTTTCACAAGCGACGCGGACATCGCCAGAGACTGGGCAGCCCTTTCATCCGATCTGAGGCCCTGGCACGCCGTGCGGCGGATCGTCCCGCACGATCTACGTGCGGCGATCCGGGAGGACGGGCGGATTTATTCGTCCGACCTGGACCGGGACAACGCACGGTTTGTCCGCGACCTGGCGGAGACATGGCGCCGGCCCGATGCGACGGTCGCCCGCGTCCGCCGCATCGGACGCGAGGGCTGGGCGGATCGGGACGCCCCGGAGTCCGCGCCCGAAGCGATGACAGGACCGCTCTGGATCGGCGCCGGAAGATCGCTCACCGGTGCGGTGGTGGCCGTCGGCCCCGCCGTCATGTGGGACGACCCCGAGGCACGTCCCGAGCCCGAAGACCTCTCGTTCCAGGACATCGAGTCCAAACCGGCCTGGTCCGAGCGTCGGCTCGAAGAGGCGGCCCCGTACACCGGCAGCGCGCTCAAGCGCGGGTTTGACATCGTCTTTGCGCTGGTAGCGTTGGCGCTGACATTGCCGTTGTATCCGCTGATAGTGCTGGCGATCTACGTGGAGGACCGTCGCCCATTTTTCTTTTCCCACGAACGCGAGTCCATCCACGGTCGGGTGTTCGGATGCCTGAAGTTCCGGACGATGTTCCGCAACGCCGAAGAGATGAAAGCCCGGTTGCAGGGGGAGAACCGGGCGGACGGGCCTCAGTTCTACATCGAGGACGACCCAAGGATCACCCGGGTGGGACGGTGGCTGCGCCGGCTCCAACTCGATGAGATCCCGCAGTTCCTCAATGTGCTGGTCGGGCACATGTCGGTTGTGGGTCCGCGTCCGAGCCCCTACTCGGAGAACCAGTACTGCCCGGGTTGGCGGGAGGCACGCCTGAGCGTTCGCCCCGGTGTGACCGGCCTCTGGCAGATCCGACGCACGCGGGCGGACGGAGCGGATTTCCAAGAGTGGATCCGGTACGACATCGAGTACGTCGAACGGGCGAGCTTCTGGCTTGACCTCTATATTGTGTGGAAGACCGTGCTGCTGGTGTTCAGCGCACTGACCCGAAAGTGAGCCGAGGGAGGATCCATGGGGCTCAGACCAAGAACGGCACGCAGGCTGGCGCTCGTCGCGAGCCTTTTGTTTCTGTTGGTGGGGGGGGCGGCCGCGTTCTACACCATCCCGAAGCTCCAGAAGTCGCGGCAACTCAGCGGCTTCCAGAAGGAAGGCCTGGTGGCGCACGAGGCGGGTCGGCACAATGAGGCTGTCACAAAGCTCGGTCGCTATCTGCGGGCCATGCGGGATCGCCCGGTCGATCCCGAGATCCGGCTAGCGTTCGCCCGCTCCCGGGCGGCCTGGGAGGTCGGCGATGGCGGGCAACTCCTCGCGGCGATCGCTGTCTATCGCGAGCACCTGCGGGAGCACCCCGATGATCGGGCCGCCTCGGGCGAGTTGCTCGAACTCTTCATCAGGACCGGCGCATGGACCGAGGCCCGCGATCTGAGCGTCCGGCTCCGTCCGGCCGAGATCGATTCGGCAGGGGCGGAGGATCTGGCGGTGCTCCGCCATGAGGCGAGAGCCCGCGTCGAGCTCAACGCCGCGGATCCGTTAATCGTTCAGATCGAAGACCGCCTGCTCGCGGCTGACCGCCCAACCTTTGAGGATGCCTGGCGCGCGTTCCTGCGGTCCGAACGTGCGGGGGACAACGAGCGTTCGGCGGCCGTGCTGGACCGGTACGCCGAAGCAAGCCCCGATTCCATCGGTTCGCGCTTTCTCAATGCGTTGTACGGTGCACGCGACCTCGAACCCGATCAGACCATCGACGCGTTCGCCCGGGCTGTCAATCTCAATCCCCAAACCGGGGAATGGACCCGAGAAACACAGTTCGAGGATCCGGAGCTGGTTCGGATCGTTGTGCGGACCTTTGACATGGCACGTCGGGGCGATCTGGCGATGCGGGTGCTCGAGGCCGCCGCGGAGGATCCGGCGTCTGAGTTCGGAATCGCGCTCGTCCGGAGGCTGTACTGGTCCGGGTCAAACGATCGGGTGCTCGCCCGCGCGCAGCAGGTTCCTGAGGGTGTCGCGGCCGCCGATCTGAACGGGTACGCAGCGATGATCGCCCTGAACCGCGGCGATGCGACACTCCTCGACGAGCTGCGTGCAAAGCTCGAGGCATTCGACTACGACTACCGGTCCCAAGGTTGGCTGCACGCGATCGCGGCCGCCCGATCACTCCGCGACGGCGAGATCGTCGAAGCACGCACCAAGATCACCGAAGCGATCGACAGATACACGCTCGAGCCGACCTTTCGATTGCTGATCGGTGACGTGCAGGACCGATCAGGGCGGCTCTCGGACGCTCTGGAAGCCTGGTCGATCGCCGAAGAGCTGGCCGAACCGTTCGTCTGGATCGAGCCAGGAACAAGGGCCGTCGCCGCCCTGCTCAGGGCCGGACGCCTGGTAGAGGCGGGGGATGCCGCCCTGCGCATGGTCGATCGCTCCCGTAGCAGTCTTCCTGCGGTGGTGCTGCTCGTCCAGACCGACGCGGTTCTGGCCCGGGCCGGCGTGCTGGACCCTGCTAGGGCCGCACGGTCGCTCAATGCCGCAAAGTTGATCCGCGACGAGGTACTCGCGGACAAACGTCCGGAGTTCTCTCTGATCATCGCATCGCTGGAGGGGGCCGTCGGAAACACGGAGGCGGCCCGCGCCGAACTGTCGTTGCTCCTCGATGGGACACAGACTCCCGAAACGGTCGCTGATGCAATCGCGATCGACCAGGCATTCGGCCTTGGCTTCGCCGATCAGTTGGGACCGATGACCCTGCCGGACCGCGTGGACGATCCGAGCGCGGCCCTCCGCAGCGCGCTCAACCATGTGAACGGGCCGGCAGACGGGCAAGAGGTCCGGGTCAGCGAAGCCCTGGCCATGATCGACGCCGGTCTGAAGGGCTCATCAGCGGCGGACCGCGCCGCTTGGCTCCGCACAAACGCGGTGTTTCGCGACGCCGTGAGAGCAGATGGTGCCGCCGCCGCCTGGAGGAGTGCGATCGATGCCGATCCCGCGAATCTTTCTCTTCGGATGGAGGCCATCGAATCGAACGCGCTGGGCTACGACGCGGAGTTCGTCCAGCGGAACATAGATCAGATTGTCGAGATGACCGCGTCCCAGGGGCGGACGCTTCCTTCCAGACTCAGACTGGCGAGGGCCAAGTCCGTCTTCGGACGTGAGCCCACACGCCAGCGGCGCGACGAGGCGATCTCGATCGTTCGAGCGGTGGTGGTTGCAGAGCCTCAGAACATCGCCGCCAGAACGATGCTGGCGAATATGCTCCAGTTCCCCTGCCCCCCGACCGTGAGCGGCGCGGACCGGTTCACGCCCGATCTCGCGGGCGCAGTCGAGCAGTACGTCGCTGTCGCGCGGCTGATCCCCGGATCCGAGGCGTACGCATACCTGTTCAAAGCGGCCGATCTGCAGATTACGGCGGGGAACGAGGCCCCGGCAAGACAGATGCTGTTGGACATCTTCTCGCGTGCCCAGGGCGACGTGGCGAGCCAGCAGCGTGTTGCCCTCGAGGTGAGCCGTCTGGGTGATGCGCAGACCGCCGCCCGATTGCTCGGCGAGTTGTACGCTTCGAGCCAGGGGCCAACCCGGGTTGCGCTCGGCCTTCAGTTGGCGCAGGTCGCAATCGCTTCGAATGATCGGGCCCGCGCGGAATCGGTGCTCAGAGACATCATGAGCGCGCCGTCGATGTCGTCAGCACAACTCGTGGACCTTTCGCAGTGGCTTCGAAAGATCGGACTGCCTGCCGAGGCCGACCGGGTGCTTGCCAATGCGGAGAATTACGGCGTTGCTGGTCGTGAAGCGCTGCTCGCGCGTGCCCGAGCGGCCGCCGGGTCGGGCGATGCCGACAGCGCCGTTTTGATGCTCATCGAGGCGGCCGAGCAGAGCGTCGAGGATCCTGAGATCTGGCAGGCGTTGGTCCGGATCCTCGTTGATCAGGGCAAGTTCCAGGAAGCATCGGATCGGGCCGATCAGGCGCTCGCGTTGTTTCCGGAGAACGATGAGCTCAGGTACTGGAAGCAGATCGCGCTCAACGACCCCGCCGCCGCCATCAGAATCATGACTGCCAGGCCGGAGACCGACGAGGCGCTCAAGCTCGCGATCGAGCGGGTGGAGTCCTACGATCGGCGGCGTGAATCACTCAACAGAGCACAGAGACTCGCCGAGTTGAAAGAGCTCTCCGCCACATTTCCTGATCAGCCGGCGGTCGTGAAGTTTTCGTTGCGGGAACGCATCGAACTCGCGGACGACGCATCCGAACTGGCGGACGCAACGATCGCTGCGTCGCGTCGGTTCGTCGGAGACGAGGATCTGCTCAGGATGGCCTCGGACGCCACATTCCAGGCCGGTCGATTCGCCGACTCGATCCGAATCGCGACCGATTGGCGGGGACGCACGCGAGGCTCGCCCCTGCAGCCCGATCTGTATGCAGCCCAGGCGGAGCAGGCTCTTGACGATCACGCGGCCGCTTTGTCCCGGATGCAACCTTACCTGGAAAGCGCGTTGCGCGCCCCCGACGAGAGTTTCAACGCGATGGTGCTGTTCCTGCATGGCAGGTCGGCGCTGCGAACCCAGAGTGAGCCCGCTGTACGGGCCAGGCTGGAGCCAGTCGCGCGTCGCTCCGAGCGATTCCGATCGACCGTATGGCTCGAGCTCGCGGCGATTCACGTTCCCCAGGCGTCCGCGGCAGCGGATTGGCTCCGCTCCGCCGAGCAGATGGGCGTACCCGGATCGGAAATCGCCCTGGCGGAAGCTTGGATGGTGCTCGCCCAGCGCTTCCCCGACCGCGCGGCTGACTTTGCCTTCAACGCAGTCCGAATCACGGGCTCAGCGATGGAAGGCCAGGTGGAGACGACCCGGCTCATCACCACGGCGGCACGTGCCCATCTGCTCTGGGCCGACGCTTTGACCGGCGAGAAGGCGATCGAGACGTACAGCCTGGCGGAGACCATTTTTGTCAGAGCCGCCCAGCTCGAGCCCGGCAATCCCAACTACCGATTCCAGGCCGCAGCCGCGGCTTCCAGGGCCAACCGGCCTTACGAGGCAGAACGCTACTACCGAGAGGTCGTCGAAGACCCTGCCACCCCCTCCGATCTTCTCGCGGCGGCCCGCAACAACCTGGCGGGTCTGCTGTCGCTGGTGAATCCGAACCAGCAACGCCTCCAAGAAGCCCTGTCCCTCGCCGATCAGGCCGTCGCGTTCGGCCCCGTCCCGGCATTCCATGGGACGCGTGGTTGGGTTTTGCTCGGACTGGGTAGAACCGCGGACGCGGCTTCGGAGTTTCAGGAGGTCGCTCGATTGGACGGCAACTCGGTTGAGGCTTGGGCCGGACTTGCGGTTGTCCGGGCCGCCTCGGGAGCTCCTCCGGAACAAGTCGCCGAAGCGCTCGGCAAAGCGCGAGAACTCGCCGCGGTTTCAGGCCCGATCTCGTCAGAACTCCGTGCTAGGCTCGATGCCGCAGGGGTACGATGGGAGTCCGATAACGAATGAAGCTCGGTCTCAGGATCTTCGAACCGAGGCCAGGGCCGAGTCCAAACGGGATCTGCACCACATCAGGGTCCAAAACAGCGAAAAACGCTCGACATGGGTCAACTTCCTGATTATGCTGATCTGGCAGGGAAGGGATAATTATCCGGGTTCGTCGTGATTCCGCGGTCTGAGGATCGCTTTCCCTCGAAGGAACTAGTGGGTCTCGCCCGACCGGCGAGCGACGGAATCCCTCCTACGGGGAAGGTAGGCGGGACGCGTCAGGGGACCTAAGACAGGTTTCCAGCCCGGAAACGCAGTGCCGGGTGACGCGTGGGGACATTGGATTCTGAAGCATGCGGCGTAACCGCACGAGAGAGGACAGCATCATGATGAAGACAATCGTTTGCAGCGCGGCCCTGTTGGCCGCAACTTCGGGAGCCGCACTGGCTGCCGATTTCAACGCGGCGTACAACAACGTGTTTAACGGTCAGGGCGGAATCACCGTCACGACCAACGCGGGGACCGCGAGTCACTCCGGTGGTCATATCCAGTTCGTGTACGGTGCAGGCGGCTCGCCCGCCGGAATGGCTGCGGGCCAGTTTGTCGGCCCCGCCGGCAGCACGTTCAACACGTTCTGCGTCGAAATCGGTCAAGGTGTGACCACCGCGCAAAAGGGGTGGGACATCGTCGACTTGGCGTCGGCACCCAACCCGACGACCGGCGGCGCGAATCCCAACAATCCCAACAGCTATGGCCCGTCCATCGCAACCGCGATCAAGAAGGTCGTCGCCGCAGCAATCGGTCTCGATTGGATCCATGAGGATCTCTCGCTTGAGAATGCGACCACGGCAGAGCTCGCGGCGATCCAAGGCGAGATCTGGGCTGCCGTTTACGGCAACGCCAGCTACGCCGGTGGTGCTTTGAGCACGGCCGCCACTACGCTCGCGAACACCGTCACTGCCGGCACCTACGGCAGTTCCGTCAAGGGCCTGCGTGCGATGGTCAACGGCCAGTTCCAGGACCAGCTCTATGTGGTCCCGCTGCCCCCGGCCGCGTTCGCTGGCCTGGCGACCCTCGTCGGCATCGCCGGCGTGGGACGTCTCCGCCGCCGCTGATCACGCACGATCTTCGGCTACTACGGTTCGATTCACGGGAGGGCCTGCAGGCCCTCCCGTTGTTTTTTGTGCCTGTTGCGTGTCTGATTCCTTGCACGCGGGAAGCAATGAGCAACGCCGGGAAAGGCTGCCGTCACGGCTCTCGCTCAAGACGCCGCAACACCCCGGCGAGCGCGATCGGCCAGGGCATCAGGCTGCCGACGAGCCGTTCAGTGTTCGAAACGTCCAGCGTGCTGAAAGCAGGTCTGGGCGCGGGTCGTGGGAACTCGGCAGTCGTGCAGGGATCGACACGGCATTTCGGCGCAACGACGCCTGCGATCGCGGTCGCCAGACCGTGCCAAGTGCACTCCCCAGAATCGGTGGAATGCCACGTCCCGTTCGCCCCATGCAGATAGAGCGACAGGGAAGTCGATGCAAGACCTTCTGCCGAGGTCGGCCGCCCGCGCTGGTCATCGACCACCCGGAGTTGATCCCGCTGCATGGCCAGCCCGGCGATGGTGCGGACGAAGTTTCTGCCCCATGGCGCATATACCCAGCTCGTGCGAATGATCAGATGGGCGTCGGGCAACTCCCGGCGGACGGCCGCTTCGCCCGCCGCCTTCGATCGGCCGTACGCGTTGATCGGCTCGATCGGTGCATCAACCGGGTAGGGCGTCCGGGCTTGACCGCTGAAGACATAGTCCGTGCTGTAGTGGATCAGGGTCGCCCCGACGGCCGCGCATCGTCGGGCCAGCAGGCCCGGGGCGGCGCCGTTCGCCCGGGTCGCCGCCGCTTCGTCGCTCTCCGCGCCGTCGACATCCGTCCATGCCGCCGCGTTGACCACGAGCCGATCGCCGGCGCGAACCATCTCGGCCACCGATTCGGGTGAGTCAAGATCGAACTCCGGGCGGGCGGCGGCCCGGAAGGGCACGCCGTGGGCCGTCAACAGGCCGCACCAAGAGCGTCCGACCATGCCGCGGGCACCGAGCACGACCGCGCCATCCGGCATGGGGCGACGCGGCCCGACCAGTTGGGATGGACCGGGACTCAACGGTGCTCGACCCCCCACGGAAAGCCGGGGAACGAATCAGGTGCCCGGCGTTCTTCGTCCGGCGCGGCCGGGTCGTAGGCGTGGGTGACATAGTACAGAAGTCCCGCCTGGGTGTCGCCGACGGTCGCGGCCCCATGCCACAACGGTGGGGGGATGACGAGCACGCCGGGTCGCTTCTCGCCGATGACGATGGACCAGGCCTTGCCGGCGTCCTGGTCGTACACGCCGACCTTGATGTGCCCGTTCAGGCAGATCCAAAGATCGGTTTGTTTGGCGTGACGGTGCCACGCTTTGACCACCCCGGGATACTGCACGGAGAAGTTGATCTGTCCCTCGGCGGACATGACACCGTGGAGTTGGTTCATCAGTGACCAGCCCCGGTCGTCGGTGTAATGACTCGATGGCACGAAGAGGGGGGCCCGTGCCGCCTTGGCCTGGTTGAACGCGTCGGCGATGCTGCCGTCAAAGCGGCCGGGTGGCTGGGTCTGCACTGCTCACTCCTCTTGTTGCGGGATCTGTCCGGATTGTACGGGTGTCCTGGCGGGGTGGTGTGCTGTGGTGGCGTCCTGCCGGAATCTGGGAGCGGCAGACCGGGGGAGCCATGAGCGGAGCGAGACAGCTGTCGTGGAGAGCACGCCCGCCGCGACCATCATGAGCGGGGAGAAGAACGCGTTCTGGAGCGAGTCACCGGTCGCGATGGCCATGGCGAGCATGAGGGCTACGACTCCGGCCATCTTGGGATGGAGGAGGTACCTGGCCGGCGTTCGCAGCGTGACGAGGATGGCCGGCAGGCACAGCATGCCGTACAGACCCACGATGCCGAAGAGCCCGTACTTGCCGAAGGTGATGAGCCAGAGGGGGTCGACGGCCGTCGTTTGCTCCCCGGCGTCGTCGAAGACGCGGAACCGGTTGTGGCCGCCCCAGCCGAAGAAGATCTTCCTCCGCGCCTTGTTCCCGAGTTCTTCCTCTTGGAACACCCGGGCCGAGAACGACTCCGCCCGCTCGCTGTCGATGAACTGGTCGACCAGTTCGATGACCACGACGGGGCTCCACACGTTCGTGATCCGCAGGGCCAGGTAGGTCGGCGTGGCGATGGCGAGCGCCAGCAGCGCGAGCCGTGTTCTCGTGGTGCGCGTGACGACCGCCACGAGACAGGAACCCGTCAGCAGCGCGATCGAACCGAGCGACCTCGAGATGAGATTGACGACCACGAGGACGGCGGTCTGGGACTTGAGCGAAACCCCGAACAGGTGCCTTCGTGTCCCGGTCATTGAGAACCAGATGCCGATGATGCCCCCGGTCGCCAGCCAGGTGCCGACCTCGATCCCGTGGCGGAACATCAGCGTGGGGCGGTAGCCTCCCAGGCGTTTGGCCATGTGGAACGGCGCCGCGTGGGTCCCGTAGACCCAGCGGTGCAGTTGCGGGCTCAGGCGGATCTCCACGAGGCACAGCGGCACGATGATCAACGCGGCGAGCAGGATCGCCAGTGCGCAATCGCGGACGTCGTCCAGGTCTTTGACGAGCACGCGTCCGACCAGATAGGGGGTCCCCCAGACGATGATGCGTCCGTACAGCTCGGAGCAGGCGTCCCACACGCCCAGGCCGTTGGCGAGCGAGCTGAAGAACGGGCCGATCATGCAGAGCAGGCAGAACAGGTCGATCGGCCGGGGGCGGAATCGCCGGATCAGATCGCCCCGGAAGAGGAGCAGCCCGATCAGCACGCCGTAGCTGACCGAGAAGTCCTTGGTGAACGCTGGGATTCCCGGGAGGTTGATGCCCGCGCGGGGTGAGAGCAGGATCCACCCGGTCGCGATGGCGAGACAGACCCCCCGGGTGCTCCTGTCGAGCATGATGATCAGTGGCGCAACCACCAAATTGCCAACCAAAAATGTGAGTCCCAGAGGATTCATGAGAGTTCTTTGATCATCATTAGCGAGTTTCTCATTCTACCGGCATGGCTGTAGCCCATTGTCTCATAGATTGTTTGGGCTCGGGCGTTTCGCGGGTCCACATAAATCCTTACCAGACGGGTGCCGCGATCGCATGCCATTCGTTCGCACGCCTCAAGCATGCTGCGGCCGATACCTCTCCCGCGGAATGATGGGTCGACTCCCATCAGTGCGGCGAAAAACTCGGCACGAGATCCTTGATCTGCAACGGGTTCGTCCCTTTTGTCTTGCGGGCTCACTTGCTGAAGATTTGTTGATTGAAGTTTCAGTTTGGCAAGCTTCTTCAGTCTTGATCGCAAAACTTTGGGGCGTAACAGCATAGTAAGCAGTTTGACAGATCGGGAGTTGGGCCCAATTTTTTCATAATAGTTCCATACTTCTTCGTTATCAACATAAATAATAAATGCTTCAACGCGGCCATCGGAACGCAACACCAGTACGTCGCTTTCGTCGGCCAGGATGATCGATTTCCACCATCTTTCGATGATGAATCGAGGGGCGTTCCATTCTGGCGCGCTTGCGAAGCAGACCTTGCCGATCTCTGCGAGTCTGGGAATGTCTTCGAGGGTTGCTATAGCAAAGTTGTGCTGATCACTCATGAGCTTGCCCCCCCGATTGAATGCGACGTCTGGATTTAAGCTGCCGCTCATAAATCTGTTTGAGTCTATCTATAACCTGATTCTTCGAGAACTCCCAATGGTGGCAACTTACCCGTTCGATCGGGAGGAAAGTCGACTTGAACTTGCCCGGTGACCCACGATTAGAGATAAAATCGTAACGCTTTAGGCCCCGCTTCTTGCACAAGAGCATCGTTTTCCAATGCAGCAAGTTGTTTGGGGCCAGATCGAGCCGGCTCGCGAGGCTGCCGCCCGCGAAGTACATCGCGGTTGTGCGGTCGTGCGGAATGATGAGCGTGGCGACCCGCTCCGATTCAAGGAACGCCGACGTGACGAGCAACTCGCCGCGCCGGCGAAGGTGCGACTCGATCTGACGCAGGAACGCGAGGCTGTAGGGCGGTCGCTGGTTGGACTTGGCAAACACTTCGGTCGCCATCTGCCAGAACGAGTCGATGTAGGCTTCGTCGTTCTCTTCGCGGACCTCGAGGCCGTTCTTCTCTCCCTTGCGGATCCGGGTCCGGCAGGTGCTCTTAAGATTGTCCCAGAGCGCTTGTTCCGGCAGGGTCAGGTCCATCTCAAACGTCTCGAACTCTCGGGTCTTTCTGAAACCTAGGGGGGACAGGTCGACGCCCGTGTCCATCGTCCGGGTGGCGACGAACGCGGGGCGGCGCACAGGGCTGGCTCTCATCATTGTTGCGACGGCGCCGGCTTTGTCGGAGCAGGCCGGCAAGAAGAGGGGTCCCAGGTAGGCGGTGTTCCAGCCGGGCAGCGGCGAGCCAGCGACCCGGATCGGGCCCTTGCGGAGGATTGCGATCGGCCAGAGCGCGAGCGGCCCGTTTTCCGAATCGAGCACCAGGCGGCGCATCGGCGCCCCGGTGGTCGCGTCGAGGGCGGCGAGCCACCCGGAGCGGTGGTACACGGTCGCGTGGTCTGCGGCGTCTACCAGATCGTCCCAGTCCTGATCGGTGTAGATCTCGCGCACCGTCTGGGTCATCGGACCGACTCGCGGAGTTGGGCGACGGTGACGAAGCGCAGCCCGCGCTCACGGCCCTGGCGCACCAGTTCTCGGGTGAGGTGCAGCACGAAGTCGCGCCGTTCGGGCTCGGCGTGGTGGCAGTGCATCAGGATAACGGGGCCGCCGGACTCGAGGAGTGTGCGGGCCCGCTGGTCCGGGGGTGGCAGGTCGTCGGTGGTGTCGTTGGCGGCGGCCGTCCACCAGTCGACGCGTCGTCCCGAGGCGTACATGCCGAGCACCGTCGGCAGGCTGGCCTTTCCGAACGGCGGCCTGTAGGGCGCGTCCTGCGGGACCGATTGCCGGAGTGTGGCGTACCCCTTGCGAGCGTCGATGAACTCGAAGATCGGGCCCTTCTTCCAGGCGTTCTTGTGCGAGTGCGTGTGCGTGGCGAGCTCGTGTCCGCTGTCCCGCACGCCGGCGAGCGCGGAGGGATGCAGGAGGGCCCGGAAGCCGACCAGATAGAAGGTGGCCGGGACTCCGAGTTCGCGGAGCAACTCGAGCACCGCGGGCGTCGTGGTGTCGTCCGGCCCGTCGTCGTACGTCAACGCGAGCATCCCGCGGCCCTTCCGACGCCAGCGGGCTGTCTGCCGTGCTCGGATCAGAAGAGGTAGAGCGTAGCAGACTGCGACGCCTATTGCGGTTCCGGCCGCGACGATCCCGAGCAAGGCCGGTGCGGCGGCGAGCAGCGGGGCGGCCGGGGCTGGGGGGGCTGGGTCCATGGGTCGTTCCGGCCCGATCGCGGAGGGGTGGCGACAGAAACACACGCGGGCACGCCCCTGCGGACGTGCCCACGACAGTATCCATCGGTTGTTGGCCGGGGGGGGCTTCAGTTCGGAGAAAGGGCGTAGCCCGCGCGGATCCAGTCCGCGGCGGCGGCCGCCGTCAGTTCGGGACGCCAGTTCCTGCGGCTGAGCTGACGGGCGGCGTTGAGGAAGGCGGTCTCGTCCGCGAAGCCGAGCTCCCTCGCGTAAGCGCCCAGGTCCCGGGAGGGATCCACAAACGTCGGGCTTTGCAGCCGGTCGGTCCCCACGTTGGGCAGGTTGTTCCAGTCGCTGAGGGTCATCGTCTGGTCGGCGGCGCGGAAGACGCGGTCCTGCGTGCCGATGTTGACGATGGTGTTCGAGTCGAACTGGATGTTCTCCGGATGACGGAGGTAGACCACCTTGAAGTCCGCGGTTCCGGGCGCCCAGATGTTGCCGCGGAAGATCACGTTGCTGTTCACATCGGAAGAGGTCTTGAGCGAGATTCCGGTGTCGCCGGTGTTCCAGCCGTAGGTGACGTTGCCCTCGAAGAGCACGTTCCGGGCGAACCCGCCGAGGGTAAACGCGATGATGTCTGAATCGCCAGCGGGTGCGTGGGCGATCACGTTGCCCGTCACTTCGACGTCTTCGAGCCTTTCGGTCCAGATTCCAATTCCGCCATCGTACCGCGAGAGAGGTCCGCCGAGCACGACGTTGTTCCGGATTGCGCCAGTAGAAATGTTGTCGTCGTCGGGATAACCGAACCGCAAACCCATCGGGTTGGCGTATATCAAGTTGTTCTCGGCGATCGCTCCGCTGCGGAGTTGGACCCCGGCGGCCGCGGCCCGCGAGGTGATGTTCCCGCGGAAGATGACTTCGCGCACCCCGCGCTGGACATACACGTTCTGCTTGAAGGTGTTGGCCCCGGCGTCGGGGATGTTGTCATTCCAGCCGTTGTGGTCGATGACGTTTTCTTCCATCAGGGCGCCGACGATGTTGTTGAGGAAGATGCCCTGGGAGTGGCCGTCCGACGACCACGAATCGACGATGATGTTCCGGCGGATCGCGACGTTGGAGAAGCCGTCTCCCTGGCCCTCCACGGTGATGTTGTCCTTGAAGCCGTCGATCAGGCAATCCTCGATGAGCAGGTCCTTGCCGGTCGAGAGCCACCGGATGCCGCGTGAGGCCGATGCGCCCGGTCGGTTCGCCTCCATGTGAAGGCCGACGATCGCGACGTGGGAAACGTCCTGCTGGTACGGAGAGCCGATGACCGATTCATCGGTGACGACGATCTTGGGGCGTTCGTCGGACTCTCCGAAGGACGCGATGACCACCCGTTCGTTCACGGAGCGTCCGGAGAGGTTCCAGACGCCGAACGACTCGTTCCAGGTGTCGCCCCGGCGCAGGAGCATCCAGTCGGGCTTGCCGTCGCGCATGGCCTGCTTGGCGCGGGCGATGGTCTTGACGGCCTGGGCGGGCGAGCGTCCACTGTTGCGATCGTCGCCCTGTGAGGATGAGACGAAGACGAATCGGGTGTCCTCGGCGGGCTGGAGGATGGTCCAGCCGGCGGAGTTGTACGTCTGGGCGTGGGCCGCGGAGGGGAGTCCCGCGGCGACGAGCAGCCCGAGGGCGACTCCGGCGAGAAGCCGCTTCGGAGTGTTCGCTGCATGTTTGGTTTGGAGCGTTGTCATCGGGTCAGTTCCTCCGGGCTGGCATTCCACAAGCGGTATGGTCGATAGCGAAACGGCCGCGTGCCACCGATACCCTCCCGGATTCCCAGAATCTCCAGGTTAGCCGTATCGGCGCAGTCGGCAGAATCGGAATGATCGAACCGCCTCCATACGCTCATCCGGACATCGGGGTCGGAGAGTTCCCATCCGAGCCTGAATGAACGCGGTTCGGATGGCCGATATCCCTTTTCTAGGGTGGTTCGGACGATTGGAGTCGGATCGATCCCGCGTGCCACCGTGGCACGCCGTGGCGATGAAAGATTCGGTTTGGGTGAGGCGGGTCGAATGGGTGACCAGAAACAAGCAGAAGCCGGTGATCGCCGGATGTTTCTGGCGATCTGCTCGCCTGCGGCGCTCGGAGGAGCCGGTCATGGGCGGTGACCCGTCGCGCCGATTGCCCGTGGCGGTGGTGGTGCTGAACTACCGTACCCCTGATCTGGTGGAGGGCTGTCTGCGTTCGCTGGGCGGTCAGATGGCGGCGGGGGAGCGGGAGGCGATCGTGGTCGACAACTGCTCGATGGATGAGTCCGCCGATCGGATCGAGTCGGCCATTGAGCGGAACGGGTGGTCATCCTGGGCGCGCGTGGTGCGGTCGCCGGTGAATGGCGGCTTCGCGGCGGGCAACAATGTGGGCGTGCGCGAGGTCGATGCGGAGACGTACGTGCTGCTCAACTCGGACACGATTGTGCGGGATGGGGCGCTGGACCGGCTGCTGGCGATGAGGTCGGGTCCGGTCGCGATCGCGGGCCCGTCGTTGGAATGGCCGGACGGTGAGCGTCAGATATCAACGTTCCGGTTCCGGACGCCCTTGACGGAGTTGATCTCCGCGGGGCGGCTCGGCTCGGTCGGGCGGGCGTTCCAGGGGCACGTCGTGGCCCGTGAGCTGTCGGAGTCTGCGGACGATCTTGATTGGGTCAGCTTTGCGTGCGTGGCGATCCGCCGGGAGGTGTTCGATCGCATCGGTCTGCTGGACGAGGGGTACTTCATGTACTTCGAGGACATGGACTTCTGCCGGCGCGCGAGAGAGGCCGGGTATCGGGTCGGCTACGTGCCCAAAGCCCGCGTCGTGCATCTTCGCGGCGGAACGAGCGAGGTGAAGCGGAACACGCAGCGACGGGAGCGGCGTCCGGCGTATTTTTATAGCGCACGAGCTCGCTACTTCCGCAAGTGGTACGGCATCGCCGGATGGGTGCTGGCAAATGGCGCGTGGACACTCGGCTGGTTGCTGGCGGTGCTGCGGGGTAAGTCCACCGCGGTTCGTCGCGAGTGGATAGATATCTGGTCAACGAGCGGCGGGAGATCACCGCGACCGCGGGAGACGCGGACGGCGGGTCACGGAGCGCCGAGCGGGGTCATGGATGGATGATCCTTCACATCTTCCGCGGTTTGTCATCATCGGCGCGATGAAATGTGCGACCACGACGCTGCACGACCAGCTCGCGCGGGTGCCCGGTGTCTACATGTCGAACCCGAAGGAGCCGAACTTTTTCTCGGATGACGAAGCCTGGGCGAGGGGGCTGGGCTGGTATCGGGGGCTTTTCTCGTCCGCCCCGGGCGGAAGCGTGTGCGGCGAGTCGAGCACCCACTACACGAAACTGCCGGACTATCCCGGGACGGTTGAGCGGTTGGCTGGAGTGATCCCGCATGCGCGGTTCATCTACGTGATGCGGGATCCGATCGACCGGCTGGTCTCGCAATACATCCACGAGTGGTCGGTACGCCGCATCAGCGTTCCTATAGATGAGGCTGTCCGCCGACATCCTGAGTTGATTGACTACTCGCGGTATGCGTTCCAGATGAAGCCGTGGCTCGAGCGATTTGGCCACGATGCGGTTCTTCCGGTCTTCTTCGAGCGGCTGACCAGCCACCCGCAGGCGGAGTTTGAGCGAATCTGCCGCTTTGTCGGGGTCAGCGTCGCGGGGCAGTGGGACACCGGGCACGACCGACGGAACGTTTCCGCGGCCAGGGTACGACGCCAGCCTATACGCGACGCTGTGCTTTCGAACCCCGCCCTGACTGTGGTGAGGCGGCGGTTGATCCCGACGTCGGTTCGGGAACGGATCAAACGGCAGTGGCGGATGGAGCATCGCCCGGAACTCTCGGAATCCGTCCGCCGATGGTGCGAAACGCGGCTTGATCCCGATATGGCTGAACTGGGGCAACTGCTCGGCCTTGAGGTTCGCTGCGAAGGGTTCGCCGATTCTGTGCGTCGGCCGGAGAAGTCGCCGGACTGGGCTCAGAGAGGGGCGGAGGCATGAGCGGCGAGGGTCTGGAGTCGGTGGGAGTCGTCGTCATCGGTCGGAACGAAGGCGAGCGGTTGGAGCGATGCCTGCGATCGATCCCGGCCGCCATTGATCGCATCGCGTACGTCGATTCGGGCTCCACGGACGATTCCGTCGGGTTCGCCCGCTCCCTCGGGGTGCTCGTCGTCGAACTCGATCTTTCCATCCCGTTTACGGCAGCGCGCGCCCGCAACGCCGGCATCGCCGCGCTGATCGAGCGGTGGCCCGATACGGCGTCCGTTCAGGTTGTCGACGGCGATTGCGAGATTGTTGACGGGTGGATCGAGCAGGCCGCCCGGCATCTCTCCGACCACCCGAAGTGCGCGGTGGTATGCGGGCGGCGACGGGAACGGTTTCCCGAATCATCGATCTACAATCGGATCATCGACCTCGAATGGGACACTCCCGTGGGGCCGGCAAGATCCTGCGGCGGCGACGCGCTTCTTCGCCGCGCCGCGTTGGAAGAGGCCGGGTGGTACCGCGAGTCGATGATCGCCGGAGAAGAACCGGAACTCTGCTACAGACTGCGTCGGCTCGGCTGGTCGGTCGTGCGTCTCGACGCGGAAATGACGGTGCATGACGCGGCCATGAGCCGCTTCGGGCAGTTCCTGAAGCGGGCCAAACGGGCCGGCCACGCGTACGCGGAGAGCGCCGCGCTCCACGGAAAGGGATCAGAGCGATTCGGCGTCAAGCAGGTCCGATCGGCCGTGCTCTGGGGTGGCTTGCTGCCGATCGCGGCGGTCGCCGCGGCATGGTGGACAGCGGGATTGTCCGTTCTCGCCTTTGCCGCGATTCTGCTCGTTCAGTATGGCCGGATTCGGCGGCGAGGAATGCAACGGGGCAGGCCCGCACGGCACGCCTCGCTGGTCGCGACCGCGACGCTGGCGTCCAAGCCGGCTCAACTCAGCGGCGTGGTCCTGTACTGGTTTCGTCGGCTTACCGGCAGGCGATCGCGTTTGATCGAGTACAAAGCCCCGAGTAAGCGGGAGAGATCCGGGGTGGCCGGTGGCTGAGCAGACCTGTGTTCTCTACTTGTCGGGGACGTTGCCGACACGCTCGGAGACGTTTGTCTACCGTGAGATCTTCGCGCTCCGCGAACTGGACGCGCGGATCGAGACGGCTTCCGTCCACACCCCCGGACGCGGGCTGGGCGATCCCCGATTGCACGAACTCGCCGTAGAAACAACGGCGATCTACGCACGGGGCCCCCTCGGAATCGGTTCTGATGCGGTTGCGGCCACTTTGCGGAAGCCGTTCCGATCGGTCGCTACGCTGGCCTTGGCGATCGCGGACGCCGCGTTCTCGAAAGACGTGAGGGGCAGGAGGCGGCTCAAGGTGCTATGGCAGTGTGTGGCCGCAATGTCGCTGGCCCATCGGGTTCGTGACCGGGAAATCGGACATGTTCACGCCCACATGGCGCATGTGCCGACGACCATCGGCATGTACGCTTCGCGCCAGCTCGGCGTCGGATTCAGCTTCACGGGTCATGCCAACGACCTGTTCCCGAACCGGACGTTGCTCGCGGAGAAACTCCGCCGGGCCGTGTGGGTCAACTGCATCTCGGACTGGCATCGCTCGTTCTACCAATCCATCGTGCCGCGTGCGGAGCGGGACTATCCGATCGTTCGGTGCGGAGTCGACACGCGATCGGTCCGTCCTGTGAACACGCCGCGGGGGGCTGTGCTCGAGGTGCTCGGGGTAGGTCGCTTGGTGGAGAAGAAGGGCTTCGACGCCTTAATCGTCGCGGCAGGAAGGATCGCTGCCGAAGGCGGCCCCGCGATCCGGGTGCGGATCGCGGGGAGTGGACCGGAGGAGCCGAGGCTCCGAACACTCGTGGATAGTCTCCCGCCGGGTGCGCGTGTGGAACTGTTGGGAGATACTCCCAACGACCGCGTTCTCGAACTCATGACTTCTTGCGACGTCTTCGTGCTTCCCTGCCGAGTCGCCAACTCGGGCGATCGTGACGGGATCCCGGTCGTGTTGATGGAGGCGATGGCGCTGGGTCGCTGCGTGGTGTCGGGCAATCTGGAGACGATCAGAGAGTTGATCGAGGACAAACGCTCCGGCCTGATGGTCAGCCCGGGAGATCCCGAAGAGGTTGCGCACGCTCTCCGGAGTTTGGCCAATGATCGCGGGCTGGTCGAGAATCTGGGGCGATGCGGGAGAGAGCGCGTCGAATCCGAGTTCGACGTGACGCTGAACGCAAAGCGGATCCTCCTCGCCATGGCGGATCACGGGATAGGTTCTGTCGGAGGAGTGATGTGACCGGTTTTCCCCGCAGCTATCTCGTCGTGACGCCATGCCGAGATGAAGGCCGGTACCTGGGCACCACCATCCGAACGATGGCGGCCCAGAGTGTGCGTCCGAAACTCTGGGTCATCGTTGATGACGGCTCAACCGACGACACGCCGGGCGTGCTCGAAGAAGCAGTCCGCGAGCACGAGTTCATCCGAGTGGTGCGCCGAGAGGATCGGGGCGAGCGAAAGGTTGGTCCGGGTGTCATCGATGCCTTCTACGCTGGGTTGGATTCCGTCGATCGGAGTTCGTTCGATTACCTCTGCAAAATGGACGCGGATCTCGAAATCCCGCCTCGGTACTTTGAACGATTGATGGAGGAGATGGACAAGGAGCCAAGGCTGGGCGCGGTGTCCGGGAAAATGTTCCTGCGCGACGAGCACGGACGGCTCCACCATGAACGCCGGGGCGATGACCACGCCGCCGGTCCCACGAAGTTCTACCGAAGCCGCTGCTTCGAAGAGATCGGCGGGTTCGTCCGAATGGTGGGCTGGGACGGGATCGACGGGCACATGTGCCGTCTCAAGGGGTGGATCGCCCGTTCGATCATGGACGACGAACTCCGCGTGGTTCATCTCCGACAGATGGGCTCGAGCCACAAAGGCCTTCTGCACGGGCGGCTCCGCGGCGGCCAGGGCAAGTGGCGGATCGGGTCGTCCCCCTGGTACCTGCTCGCGACCGCCGTTTACAGGTTGGCCGATCCACCGTTTGTCATCGGTGCCTTCGCGATGACCGCCGGATACTTCGGTGCGATGATTCGGCGCATCGAACGCATGGATGATCCCGAGTACATCCGCCACCTGCGACGCTACGAGTGGCGGACACTCTTCCGCGGAAAGACTCGCACACTGCGAGAGTACGACGAGCGGATCCGCGCTCGTACCCCTGGGGAATCACGATGAAGCGTGCAAGGAGCCGGCCGAAGGTGCTCGCGGTGGCGAGCGGGGGTGGGCACTGGGTCCAGCTCATGCGCCTCCGGAGTGCATTCAATGACGCCGATGTCGTGTTCGTGACCGTTGAGCCAAGCTACCGGGATCAGGTTCCAGGATCCGAGTTTCGGTTGGTGTGCGACGCGACACGATGGAACAAGTTCAAGCTCGTCTTGCTTCTGTTTCAGTTGATGGTGCTGATTGTCCGTGAGCGACCCGACGCCATCGTGTCCACCGGCGCGGCGCCGGGGTATCTGGCCATCCGTATCGGTGGGCTGATCGGTTGTCGCACCCTCTGGATTGACTCGATCGCGAATGTCGAGCAGCTCTCGCTCTCGGGTCGGCGTGCGCTCAGCCATGCCGATCTCTGCCTGACGCAGTGGGAGCATCTCGCCTCGCAAGACGGGCCCCGCTTTGAGGGAGCAGTTCTGTGATCTTTGTGACCGTCGGACATCAGATGCCATTCGATCGGCTTGTCACCGCGGTCGACGCATGGGCCGCGCGGAACGCCCGGGACGACGTGTTCGCCCAGATCGGCGAGACTTCGTACCGGCCCGGGCACATTCAATGGGTGGCCAGGATGGATCCCGACGAGTTCCGGGATCGGGTGGCGGCGGCCGACGCGATTGTGTCGCATGCAGGCATGGGGACCATCCTGACGGCGCTCGAACTGGGCCGGCCCATCGTGGTGATGCCCCGGGTGGCCCGGTTGTCGGAAACCAGGAATGACCACCAGGTGGCCACCGCGGTGCGTTTCCGCGAGTTGGGCCGAGTCGCCGTGGCGATGGACGAATCAGAGATTCCGGCCGCGTTGGACGGGCTGGGCGGGTTGTCGGGCGGCGATAGAATCTCGCCCGAAGCCTCCCCGCGCCTGATCGACGCGGTTCGGACCTTCATTCTTGGGGGCGTTCGCCCGATCTAGACTGATCGACCCAGAGCCACGTCTGGCGGCGAAACCGGTCAATGTAACGCAGCAGCCGCGATGCGGCGAACGGATTGAGATGAGCCAAATCAGCACGAGCCATGCGACCGAGCTCCAGCGTCAGATCGATGAGCGAACCGCCGTCGTCGGTATCATCGGCCTCGGCTATGTCGGCCTTCCCCTCGCGGACGCACTCCACGGCGGGGGGCTCCGGGTCCTCGGTTTCGACGTGGATCAACGCAAGGTGGACCAGCTCGGCCGCGGCGAGAACTACCTCAAGCACCTCGGTGCCGACATGACCACGCGGCTGTCCGCGTCCGGCAGGTTCGAGGCGACTGCACAGTTCGACCGTCTCGACGAGCCGGACGTCATCCTCGTCTGTGTGCCAACCCCGGTCGGTCCGCACCTCGAGCCGGATCTCTCCTATGTCATCAAGACCGCCGAGGCGATCGGCAGGCGTCTGCGGGCGGGCCAGTTGATCGTGCTCGAATCGACGACCTATCCGGGCACGACGCGGGAGGACTTTATTCCAGCGATGCTCGCCGCCGCCGAGGAGCACGGCCGGGGCGGTCTCGAGATCGGCAAGGACATCTTTGTTGCGTTCTCGCCCGAGCGAGAAGATCCCGGACGCAAGTCGCACACGACGACCAGCATCCCCAAGCTCGTCGGCGGCGTCGATCCGCTCTCCACCCAGTTGGCCTGCGCGTTGTACGCCCACGGCGTGCAGCACGTGGTGCCGGTCAGCTCGGCCGACGTGGCCGAGGCCGCCAAGATCCTCGAGAACGTGTTCCGTGCGGTGAATATCGCCCTGGTCAACGAGCTCAAGGTGGTGTTCGACACCATGGGCATCGATGTGTGGGAGGTCATCGCCGCCGCGTCCACCAAGCCCTTCGGTTTTATGCCTTTCTATCCGGGCCCCGGCTTGGGCGGCCACTGCATCCCGATCGATCCGTTCTACCTCACCTGGAAGGCGCGCGAGCACGGTCGCACGACACGCTTCATCGAGCTCGCCGGAGAGATCAACCGGAGCATGCCGGAATGGGTCGTCGCCAAGACGGCCGAGGCTTTGAACGAGGACTCGAAGTCGGTCAAGGGATCGAACGTGATCGTGATCGGGCTCGCCTACAAACCGAATGTCGACGACACCCGCGAAACGCCCGCGGCCGAGATCATCGAGCTGCTCGCGGCCCGCGGCGCGCGGGTCAGCTACCACGACCCGCTGGTCCCGGAGTTCCCGAACATGCGTGACTACCAGTTCGACATGTCCTCCGTGCCGCTGGACGAGTCGACGCTGCGGGGCGCCGACTGCGTGCTGATCGTGACCGATCATGAGATCACGGACTGGAACGCGATCGCCGAGCACGCGCCGCTCGTGGTGGACACGCGGAACGCGATGCAACGGGCCACCGTTGCGCCGAGAGCACGGATCGTCAAGGCCTGACGGGGGAGACGACAGCGCGCATGCACGACGGCGACCAGCCATCCGCATCCAGCGGTCCGACCGCGGAGGCCGGTGCCCCCGCGGTCGCCCACGCGGTGTTCGAGGCGGTTGCACGGCGCTGGCCGGACCGTGTGGCCGCGGTATGCGCGGACGACCAGGTGACCTACGCGGAACTGGATAGCTGGGCCGACGCGATCGCGACCGCGCTGCGGGAAGCCGGGCTGCGGGATGAGGAACCGGTTGGCATCGCCTCGCCGCGATCCATCGGGCAGGTCGCGGGTGTGCTCGGCGTGCTCAAGGCGGGCGGGGCGTACGTGCCGCTGATCGCCAACCAGCCGTCGGCCCGCCTGATCGCCATCGCGGGTGACGCCGGCTGCCGAACAGTGCTCGCGGACGGTGCGTTCCCGCGGAGCCTCTTCTCCTCAGTCGAACGGGTGGTCGATCCGGACGCATTCAGGCACGTGAAGGGGGCAGGCTTCGGTCTGTCAATCTCGCCCGACCGGCTGGCGTACATCATGTACACGTCCGGGTCCACGGGGCGCCCCAAGGGTGTGCTGATCGAGCACTCGGGAGTCGTCCGTCTGGTGCGCGGCCAACGCTACATGCCCTTCGGGCCGGACTTTCACTTCCTCTACGCAGGCCCACTGTCCTTCGACCTCTCGACCATCGAGATTTTCACGCCGCTGCTGCACGGTGCCAGGCTCCTGATCGCGGGCGAGGACGTGCTCTCACCGGGCACGATACGCCGGTTTGTCGAGCGGGAAGGCCTGAAGGGCGTCTGTGTCTCGTTCAGCCTGTTCCGGGCGTTGTTCGAGGCCGATCCGGGCGCGTTCGAGGGGATCCCGGTCATCGGAGTCTGCGGCGAGCCCGCTGATCCGCGCGTGATCCGGCGAGCGCAGGAGCGGCTTCCCGACGCGTCTTTCTACAACGCGTACGGCCCGACCGAGTGCACCTCGCTCACGACCACACACCAGATTCCTTCTCCCGTCCCGTTGGACCCGCCGGTGGTCCCCATCGGGGTACCGCTGGAGCGGATGCGGGTCAGAATCGTGGACGAGCGGCTTGAGGACGTGTCACCGGGAGCAACCGGAGAACTGCTCATCGGAGGGGTGGGCCTCGCCCGCGGCTACCTGAACGACCCCGACCTCACCGCCGCGCGGTTTGTGGGATCCGGCGAAGGCGGCGCACGGTGGTACCGATCGGGTGACCGTGTCCGCATGATGCCGGACGGGGCCATCGCCTATCTCGGCCGCGCGGACGACCAGGTCAAGGTCCGAGGCCAGCGCATCGAGCTCGGCGAGATCGACGCGGCGTTGGTCGCCGACCCTGCGATCGAGTCCGCGGCCGCGGTGGTGGTGGGGGAGGGCGAGAACGCCGTCGTCGCGGCCTGCGTGGTGCCCGCGGGCCCGCTCGAGCGGAGGTTCGATCTGGACTCCGTGCTGGAGCGGGTCTCCGACCGCCTCACCCGGGCGATGTTGCCGGCGCGCCTGGTGCCGGTTTCCGCCCTGCCGATCAACCGGAACGGAAAGATCGACCGGACCCGTGTTGCCGCCATCGCGGCCGAAGCGATCAAGGGTCCGTCCCGCGATGCGGCACGCCCGTTGGATGACCCGCCTCGTGGACCAGCCGAGGAGGAACTCGCCGAGATGGTGTCGGGCGTCCTCGGTGGCCCGCCACGCGGGATGGATCTGACCTTCCTCCAGGCCGGCGGAAACTCCCTTCACGCGATGGTCCTGTGCATGCGCGTGCGGGAGCGGTCGGGGGCCGATCTGGACGTCCCCGAAATCCTCACGGCACCGAGCCTCCGATCGCTGGCCGCAACCATCGCAGACCGAAGGTCCACCATTCGGTCGCGTGCCCCCGACGCGATCACTTCCGGCCGCTTTCCCATGTCCCCGGCGCAGCTGCGCCTGTGGACGATCCAGCACATGGATCCGAAGTCGGCCGCGTACAACATCACATACCGCATCGAGTTTGCGACTCGCCCGGATCCCGGCACGCTCGCCGCGGCGTGGCAACGACTCCATGAACGCCACGCAGCCCTGCGGACCCGATTCTCGAACCCGGGGGACCCGTCTCCAGCGGCGGAACTCCTGCCCGACATCCGATCGATCGTTTCCGCCATCACGCCCGGGCGAGACTCCGACGGGGCCGTCGCGGTGGAGTGCACACGGCCGTTCGACTTGGCGAAGGCCCCCTTGGCCAGGCTGATCGTCCGTGACGGGCCGGACGGTGCGGACGGATGGCTGGTGATGCACCACGTCATCTCGGACGCCTGGTCAATGGAAGTCATACTGCGTGATCTCGCGGAGATGTACCGCGCGATCGAGTTAGGGACTCCCGTTCGGCTCCCGTCCGTGGGTAAGGGCGTGCCGGCCCACGCCGCACGAGCAGAATCCGATGACGATTCGGCAGCCGCAAAAAAGCTGGCGGCGCAGGCCGCGTCGGAGTTCCGAGGCCTCCCGCACACCGGACTCTCCGAGACGACAGCGATGGGTGGGGTGCCGCGACCGGAGGCCCGTACGGCGGTCCGCCAAGTTTCGCCGGATCTGCGTGCTTCGGTTGACGCGATCGCGACGCGTCACGCCGTATCACCCCACGCGGTCTGGCTCGGGCTGTACGCCGCGTGGGTCTGCAAGATTGTCGGCCGCTCCGACGTCGCGATCGGGCTCGCCGTCTCCACGCGGGACATCGGCGGATTCGAGAACGACGTCGGCTTCTTCGTGGAAACCGTCCCGGTGCGGATGAGCCTGCGCGGGATGACCACCGCTCAGATCATCGAATGCGCGGCCGACGCGATGCGTCGGGCCCAACAGCGGCGGCGGATCCCCTTCGATCTGCTCGTTTCAAACCTGGAAGATCACCCCCCGCTGATGCGCACCCCGATCACGGACGTGTTCTTCAACCTGATCGACCGTGCTCCGATCGCATGGCCGCCGGCCGGGGAGTCGATCATCCGGCCGGTCTGCACCGAGCAGGACAACGGGCTCGCACGATTCGACCTGCTCGCCACCCTCTACCGAGACGATCCTGACGCAACGCTGACGCTTGCGGTCCGGGAAGGGTGCGCCCCGGCGGAGTCCGGCATCGACATCGAATCATTCCTGTCCGACGCCGCAACACGGCTCGCGGACGAGGATCGGGCGGCGCGGATCGAGTCCTCGGCCACCGTCCGGACGCGCGGAACCGAGCCTGATCGGTCCGGCGATTCGGTCCTGATGCCGGGAACCCCGCAAGGGCATGTGCTTTACACCGTGCTCTCGGTGTTCCGAGAGGTGCTCGATGCGCCGGGCATGACCGAGTCCGACGACTTCTTCCGCCTCGGCGGCAACTCGCTCAAGGCGGTCCGCGCGTTGTCCATGCTCAGGGATCGATTGGGGGTCGAGGCCTCCACGGTGATCATCTTCAGCGAATCGACCCCGATCGACCTCGCACGGGCGCTGCTGAAGGGGTCCTTCCGCCCCGGCGCGAACCTGGCCTTCCGCATGAGCCCCGGTTCGGATGAATATCCGTTCTATCTGCTCCCGGGCATCGAAGGAAACCTCATCAGCTTCGCGCCGCTCGTTCGTCAACTCGAATCCGAACGCGGGTGCATCGGCCTCGAGTACCCGGGGCTCCAGGCCGGGAGCGAGCCTCTGGCTTCGATCCCGGACATCGCGTCCCTGTTCTCGAGCCTGATCCGTCCGCCCGACCCCGGAGCCCCCGCACCGGCCCTGATCGGGTACAGCTTCGGCGGCGTGGTCGCGTACGAACTCGCGATGAACTACCAACGGCGCGGCCTTGCGCCCGGCCCGCTCGTTCTGGTGGACAGCTACCTGCCGGAGAGCGTTTCGTACAAGTCCAGGCCGCAGCGACTGGCCATCTACGCCCGGGCGGCGGTGGGGATTCCCACTCGTGCGCGCCTGCGTTACATCCGCCGTCGTGTGCTCGGGTTCTTCGAGGGTCGCCGCCAGCAGCGCGAGGAGATCGCACGCCGATCGGGCCCCCTCTTCGAAGCGAACCGCGCCGCGTTGGGCACCTATCGGGCCGCGGAGCCCTACCGCGGCCCCGTGCTGATCTTCCGCGGCCGCCGCCCCGACTGGATGATCACCCAGAAAGACGACGGCGCCAACGGCTGGCGCGCCTGCGTCCAAGGCCCGATCAGCGTGGTCGAATGCGACGCCGAGCACAGCGAACTCCTCCGCGAACAGCTTGCCCCGCGGGTCGCGCAGCACATCGCCGAGTGGGTCGCGCGGTTCGACACATAACTCAAAGGATCAGCTCCTGCGCGAGCGATTCCAGGGCCGATCGGAGCACCCGGCACGAACGACCGAACTCCTCAAGCGAGATCCGTTCCTGTGGCGTGTGATCCAGCCCGCTGTCGCCGGGCCCGTAGGCCGCGATCGGGCATCCCCAGATCGGGGCGACCACATTGAGGTCGGCGGTCCCACTCTTGAGTTTCGGGCGCGGCGACCCACCCTCCGCCCGGATGGCTCCGGAGATCGCACGCACCACCGCGTCGTTGCGATCGGTCGCGAAGGCGGACTCCTGGCCGCGCCAGGACACGGTGCCTTGCCCGTCCGCCAACGTCCCGAGCCGATCGGACAGGGCGTGCGGATCCAGCCCGGGCGGCAGGCGGAATCCCGCCTCCAGCACCGCCCGCTCGGTCAGTCCGTCGGACGTTGAAGAGAAGGACCTGATCCCGGCCTGAATCCGGTCGAACGTGCGCGCGCGACCGACGTTGAACGTTGCGGCCTCAGCCAGAACACGCGTCCACCACGCGATCACCGTATCGCACGCGGACAGATCCGGCCCGGCGCTGTGGGCACCGTCCCGCTCGCACACGAACCGGCCTAGCAACCGGCCCTTGTAGCCCAGCGTCACGCCATCCCATCCGCTGGGTTCGCCGATGATGCAGGCCCGGGGTCGCAACCGGCCTGCGAGAAACCGGGCACCCGGTGAGCCGGCCGTTTCCTCCCCGACCGCGCCCGCCACGGTGACCCGGACCCCCTCCGGCAGCTCCGCCGCGGACGCGCCGGCGAGCATCGCCGCCAGCGGCCCCTTGGCATCCACGCTCCCGCGCCCGTGCAGCACCCCGTCCTCGATCCGGACCGGGATGTCCCCCGGCACGGTATCGATGTGCCCGAGCAGGACGATGTGGCACCCGCCCTCCGCGGACGCCGCGCCGCGATGGGCCAGGGCGTTGCCGGCCT